>MDTE01194108.1_pt1 | contig 196819 bp, 198 predicted proteins | sample 811231 | NCBI WGS metagenome assembly MDTE01 (sample SAMN05326651, study PRJNA326480) | marine metagenome | isolation source: seawater | place: Indian Ocean: Red Sea | collected 2010 | reverse complement strand
CGGCGTCGATACCGCGAACAGCTAGTACTCATCGTTTACGGCGTGGACTACCCGGGTATCTAATCCGGTTCGCTCCCCACGCTTTCGCGCCTCAGCGTCAGTATGTCCCCAGTGAGTCGCCTTCGCCACTGGTGTTCCTCAGGATATCTACGCATTCCACCACTACACCCTGAATTCCACTCACCTCTAGACACCTCTAGATTGGTAGTATCTGAGGGCCGCTCTCGGTTGAGCCGAGAGATTTCACCCCAGACTGGCCAATCCGCCTGCGCGCGCTTTACGCCCAGTAAATCCGGACAACGTTCGCCACCTACGTATTACCGCGGCTGCTGGCACGTAGTTAGCCGTGACTTATTCGCGAGGTACCGTCAGATCTTCTTCCCTCGCAAAAGGGGTTTACGACTCGAAAGCCTTCTTCCCCCACGCGGCGTTGCTGCATCCGACTTGCGTCGATTGTGCAAAATTCCTTGCTGCTGCCTCCCGTAGGAGTCTGGGCCGTGTCTCAGTCCCAGTGTGGCTGACCGTCCTCTCAGACCAGCTATAGATCGTCGCCTTGGTAAGCCGTTACCTCACCAACTAGCTAATCCACCGCAGGCCCCTCCAGAAGCGCTCGAAAGCTTTGGTCCTAAGACCGAATGCGGTATTAGCTCTCCTTTCGGAGAGTTGTCCCCCACTTCTGGGCAGGTTCCTACGTGTTACTCACCCGTCCGCCACTGTCCGCCCGACCGAAGTCGGGGTTCTCGTGCGACTTGCATGCATTAGGCACGCCGCCAACGTTTATCCTGAGCCAGGATCAAACTCTCCAAAACATCAAGCAACTTTTACAAACAAAATTTGTAAAAGATTAAATTTGATTTGCACTGATAGTTTTTTACGTACAAAAGCACAAAAAATCCTATCCGTGTTTAACGGAGATCCTTTTGTTATTGGATTCTGCCTACTGTCCAGTTGTAAATGTGCATGTCATTATTCAAACGACAAGATATGAAGGCTATCGACTACTTCATCAACAGTCAACAACATCTCTATTCTTATTACATATTTTATCGTTATTTTTTATTAGCTTGACTTCATATTCATTGGAAACCAATCTTCCATTATGCAAAATTAACTGAAATCCCGATCTATTTAGTGCATCAATACTTTTTAATAATTGAACTTCAGTAAACACAACGTCTAATTCATCCGCTGCCTGCACGAATATGCGTTGCCAGATAGCTAGTGGGTAAGAGCTTAATAATTTTCTAGGAAAGATAATTTCATTTTCTTCAAAAATCGCCAATTGTAAATAAATACCTGTTGCCCATTCATTCAGAGCATCTTCATCTACAGCAGCTTTCTTTGCGAAGTCGGCAAAATGTTTTTTCACATTAGAATTAATTTGCTCCAATTCAGGGAAAATTCTATTTCGGACTCTGTTACGTGCATATTGATTTAAGGAATTAGTTACATCAAAGCGTGCAATAATTTTTAAGGCAGTCAAATATTCGTCAATTTCTGCACGAGCTATATTGAGCAATGGGCGAATAATTTTCGGTCGAGTTGCTTGGTTAGTTTCAAGAGGCCAATCTGAAAATTCCTTCATACCTGACATACCATTTAAGCCAGTACCTCTAGCCAAACGAAATAAAATAGTCTCTGCTTGATCGTCCTCATTATGTCCCACTGAACAAATACGGATATTTTCTTCTCGACAAATTTTTGCTAGCCATTGATAACGTGCAATACGTGCCGATAATTCATCAGTTTTATCTGAATTATCTGAAATTCCGGAAAGAAAACGACACCCCAAATCATTAGATAGTTTTGAGATAAATTCAGTATCTGCTTCTGTTTCTTTCCGAGAACGTAATTGGTGATTGAAATTTGCTGCAATTACAGTATTTGGCGAACGTACCCTAACTGATGCTATTAATAATGCAGTCGAATCTGAACCACCTGATACAGCAACAATTACAGGCTCTTCTTTTGATAGAAAAGTATCGAAGACATTAGCAATTTTCCGTTCAAAAGCATCAGTTAGACGGGATTTTTGAATAATGGATTTCAAGGTAAGAATCCGTTCAGTTTCATTGTGAAAATATAGGCTCCCACCAAGCTTCTCCAACAGAGCGATTATTTGTCAACGGTTCAATAGCGTTAATCTCAACAGATATTTCTCCCGGATAGGCCAGGTCATAATATTCACGGGCATACGCTTCAATATATTCATCCGTCATAAGATATTTATCTAAGCCTTCAAGAACATCTTTTTTTGCTTGCAACAGGTTAATTTCATGTGAAATTTCTCTATAGTGTTGTCGTAGCTCATATGATTGCATAGCAGTTTGGATAATGGAAAAAATAAAAAATGAGAGCAAAACAAAAATGACGGCAAAAACCATCTGAGATGGGCCGAAAATAACCAAGCAACGGCGCGGTTTGGGGAGACCGAGCAGAGTTATTCAACCTTTCACCCGCCAATTAAATTATAGCATAAATAGCTTAAAAACATAGGAATAATCATTGGTTTATATGGCACAAATCATTCATTTTTTCAACCCGCCACCACTGATTGTGCTCGATTGAAATCACTGAAAAACTTGCAAGGTTAACTTCAATATTCCGAAATTGCATCAATGGTATATTTAACCCGAAACACAACGCAGATTTAATGGAGAGGTTATGTGATATCACTGCTATATTTGCATTATCATTTTGAAATGCAATTTCTTCACAAACTTGGACCATACGTTGCTGAACCTCGCCAAAAGTTTCACCTTGTGGCATTCGTAAATTCGTTGGATCATCATTTCTCCAACTTTGGATAAATTCTGGATAATCTTTTCTAATTTGTTCTAAAGGCATTCCATCAAAGATTCCTTGATCAAATTCGCATAAGCGCACATCAGGTTTTACCTCAATTCCAATTTTTGTACTGATCATGCGAGCAACATCTTGCGCTCGTGAAGAGGTGCTACTCAATATTTGATCGAAATTTTGCTCACATGCCCATAATGCAATTTGTTCAGATTGTTGAATACCTTTTTTATTTAGAGGCACATCGCGAACACCTTGGGGAATTTGAGAGATATTAGCATCGGTTTCACAATGACGTATCAAAAAAATTGTTGCAACCATTAGCCGACCTTTGCAGGAAACATCTCAATGTGTGTTCGGACCATGCTATGCGGATCTATATCAATATCAAGTGCCCTGAGAATTTGGTGGGGACGCCCTGTACGTTTTTCCTCCATCGATAGATTCATTTCGATATGCAAATATGAATCATTCATTGCAAATAACTGCAAATCTATAATTGTCGCACGAAGATCGTACGTACGTTTTTTTTTGCCACGAATCTCTTCCCAATTTAAAATATTTTTTTCGAGTAAGGTGTTAATGGATTTTGTCACTTCGTGTTCATTGAGGAGATTCTGTTCAAAAATCACTTTATATTGAGCTGATTTTAATAGTGATTGCATTGGCGGTAAATTAAGTGCGACCAATTTTGTTGATTGAATACTAAGACCAGGTGATAAAACAGTAGCAAGCTCATTTTGTGCATGAAGTGGAGAAATTTTACCTTCGAGCCAAATATCCATAAGTTCGTTTTGACCAGAAATACCTACGGCGAGTGGTGCAGCAAGTGCAATTCGTGGATGTGGAGTATAACCTTTGGAATATGCCAAAGTCAGGCCAGAACGGCGAATAACTCTCTCCCATGTACGAACAAGATCAAGGTGCCCTACCCACCGTAAAGGACCATCCACATTAAAAGTTATACGGAAACGATTTAAAACATCTGCTTGCATATTTACTGCAAGTCCTTATCAGACCATTGGCGTGAAATAACATCTGCAAGCTGTAATGCTGCAGAGCGAGGATCTCTTTGACGACTAGCAACCTGATCAATCAAATCCTCTAACGTAGTATCGTTAGCCGTCAATGTCATAAGCCTTCGTTGTAAAATTGCACGAGTTAAATCGACAATTTGTCCTCGCACATGACTTCGACGCTCAATTTCAAAAAATTCTTCACTCCTCGTATAACCAAAATGTTCATCGATCTTATCAGCAAGCACATCAATGCCTTCATCGGATTTTGCAATAGTTTTCAATATTGGAGGCAACCAATTTCCGTGATCAGCAATTGCGAGCAATGTTTTCAATTGAGCAACGGCAGTATCCGCACCAGCAAGATCAGCTTTATTAACAACTAAAATTTGTGCAATCTCCATCAACCCTGCCTTCATAGATTGCACTTCATCACCTGCTCCAGGATTAGCAACTAGTACGGTGGTTTGTGCCGCAGTAGCAACTTCAACTTCATCTTGCCCTGCTCCTACTGTCTCAATAAGCACAACATCTAAACCCGCAGCATCCATTAAATCAGCTGCACCAGTTGCCATTTCGGACAAACCGCCTAAATTACCTCGAGATGCCATAGATCTAAGAAAAACACCATCATCACTAGTAAGATCTTGCATACGTATTCGATCACCTAAAATTGCACCATGTGAAAAAGGCGATGAAGGATCTACGGCAACAATGCCGACAGTTTTCCCACGTTTACGTTGTTCACGCGCTAAAGAACCAACTAATGTGGATTTCCCTGCACCAGCAGAACCTGTAATCCCTATCGTATGGGCATGTCCGGTATGTGGATAAATTTGTCGCAATATTTCTCGGCCATCAGCAGAATCAGATTCTACTTTTGTAATGGCACGTGCTAAAGAACGACGATTACCATCACGTAAACCACGAATTATTGCTTCTAATTCCAAAATATTAATCTCTACTGGGAGCGTTATTGTGGACAAATTCTATAATATCTCTGGTATCTGTCCCTGGTCCAAAGACTCCTAAAAATCCTATATCTTTTACTGCGGGAATATCTTCATCAGGAATAATACCACCAGCAAACAGCAAAACATCATCAATCCCTCGTGAATTAAGTTCATCAACAATTCTTGGGAATAATCCCAAATGCGCACCAGAAAGAATAGAAATACCAATAACTTGAACATCTTCTTGTAACGCTGCTTCGGCAATCATTTGTGGAGTTTGGCGAATTCCCGTATAAACCACCTCCATACCAGAATCACGCAGTGCTCTCGCAACTACCTTTGCACCACGATCATGACCATCTAGTCCAGGTTTAGCAATAAGCACTCGAATGGGTTTACTATCTACAGGAACAGTGTTCGTTGACTGTTTTTCAGAAGCCATTCGGCCCTCCTAACTAGATATCCAATCTAATGAGAGAATTCAATTAATTGAATAGCCAAACCATAGCATTGTTCAGCAGATATTGTTGTAACGACACTATTTGGTAATGGGCCCATAATAGCATCTGGCAACTTATATCCCAATTCACGAAAGCGTTGAATCTCCTTCTCGATATCATCAACTTCAATCGCGACCATTGATACCATACCTTCACCTTCAGCATCTAATCGATCAGTAAAAATATTTGATGACGGTAAAGGAGATAAAATTTCTAAAACACATTGACTTACAGGAACTTGTGTAATCAACATACCCCTGTCTTCAACAGGAATATCATTTGTGGCTTTTTTTAAGGTGATTTTTTCCCAAATCATTTTTGCCTGTTCTACATCGTTTGCAGTCAAAGCTAAATGATCAAAACCTTTTTCATTGGATGCATGTGCACCTGGTGGGACTTGTGCAAGTTCTACCAAAACACCATTAGCTGATTTAGGATGAGCAAAAGCAATTTCCCCCGCTAAACCTTCCCGAGGAGTTTTATCAATAAGCTCAATATCCATTGATTCCAAACGTGCAAGTTCACTAACGATATCATTAGTTTGAAAACAGATATGGTGTATAGTTTCTCCTTTTGATTCTAAATAGCGAGAAACACCAGTGTCTAATTGAGTTGGTTGTAGCAGTTCAATTTCGTTTTCACCAACTGCAAGCAACACACCCCGTACACCTTGCTCATCAATAGTTTTGTCAGCAGTAACAGTCAAACCCATCGCATCGTGGAAAAATTCTAGAGCTTTATCTGCATCTTTTACTACAACACCAACGTGATGAATTTTTTCAATCATACTTCATCCTATTCCTACAAAATTAAAGTGTCATTACCTCGCGGTATTCACCCCATTCTTCTCTTAATATTTTGCAAATTTCACCTACAGTTACATACTGCTCTGCAGCTTCAATAAATAGTGGCATCATATTTTCATTAGAATTAGCTGCGTCGCGAATTTTATTCAAAATATCTTCAACAGCATTTGAATCTCTATCTAATCGTAATTTTTTGAGGTGGTCTGCTCGTGATTTTTCAACAGCAGGATCGACTTTCAAGATTGGTGGTGTTTCTATATCTTCAGTGACAAATTCATTAACTCCAACTACAATTCGCTCTTTTGACTCAGCCTGACTTTGTAATTGGTAAGCGCTCTCTTGTATTTCCCTTTGTTGGAAACCTTGTTCAATTCCAGAAAGGGCACCGCCTAACTCTTGAATTCGTTCTATATAGGTCATTGTTTCTGATTCGATTTGATCAGTAAGTCGTTCAATATAATAAGATCCTGCGAGTGGATCGATCACATCGGCTACGCCAGATTCGTAGCCGATTAATTGCTGGGTTCGTAAAGCTAATTCAACAGACTCTTCAGTTGGAAGTGCCAAAGCTTCATCGTAAGAATTTGTATGTAATGATTGCGTTCCTCCAAGAACGGCTGACATAGCCTGTAAAGTAGTTCGAATTAAGTTATTCAATGGCTGCTGGGCTGTTAATGTGGCTCCACCTGTTTGAGTATGAAAACGTAACATTTGAGATCGAGGGTTTGTAGAATTGTATCTCTCTGTAGCAATTCGAGCCCATACTCTACGACTAGCTCTGAATTTGGCTACCTCTTCCAGAAAATTTGAATGGCATGCCCAAAAAAATGCCAACCGTGGTGCAAATTCATCAAATTTCAAACCAATTTCTAACGCCGCATCGACATATTCAATTGCATTAGCGAACGTAAAAGACAATTCTTGCGCAGCTGTACATCCCGCTTCACGCATATGGTAGCCAGAGATTGAAATAGTGTTCCAATTTGGAAGATTGTCTTTACACCAAGAAAATGTATCAGTTATCAATCGCAGTGAAGGTCTAGGTGGAAAAATATAAGTACCACGTGCAATATATTCTTTGAGGATATCATTCTGAATAGTTCCGCCGATTTTACTTAGGTCAGCAGATTGTTTTTTAGCTGCAGCAACATAAAAAGCCAGTAATATTGGTGCAGTAGCATTAATTGTCATTGAAGTGGTAATTTTTTCAAGAGGAATATCATCCGTTAAAGTTTCCATATCTGCCAATGAAGAAATCGCTACTCCAACTTTCCCAACTTCACCTATAGCTTCATCGTCATCTGAATCAAATCCAATTTGAGTTGGTAAATCAAATGCAACAGACAACCCTGTCTGCCCTTGATCTAATAAAAATTTATAGCGTCGATTAGATTCAGCAGCATCAGCGAATCCGGCATATTGACGCATAGTCCAAAGACGACCACGATACATAGTGGGCTGGACACCACGAGTAAAGGGGTATTCTCCTGGATATCCGAGTTTGTTGTAGTAGTTCCATTCACTCAGATCTTCGGGGGCATACAGAGCATCTAATTCTTTTCCAGAAGAAGTTTTAAAATGTTCTTGCCGTTCTGAGAAACGATTTGTCGCATTGGAATAAGTAGTATCTTCCCAATTAGATTTGCTTTTGCTTGTCACACAATTTCCAATCCAAAAGATTATTAATGGTGGGCGATAGTGGACTCGAACCACTGACCTTCCGGGTGTAAACCGGATGCTCTAGCCAACTGAGCTAATCGCCCGCGTGTCTCTTTCCGGAAAGTGATACTAGTCAGTGAACAATATGAAGGTCAATAGATTCTATGAATTAATATCATTATCTTCCTTTTTTTTCTTCAAAAAAGGTATAGGTATTCGAAATTTTAAAACAATAATCGCGTAAATTAGTATCAGAAAAAATTCAAAAATCGCTCTCCCAATACGACCAATAAATTCTTCAAGTAAATTACCACCCAGCCAAAGAATAATAATAAGTGCTGCTAGTGATGCAATATTTTTTAACAATTCGCCAGTATTCATCTATTACTTTTACCATTCATATCGCTTTTTACAATTTGCTCTGTGATCAAAACGAAAGATTTATCATTCCATTGATACGACTTTTCGAGGAGTTGTGATGGACAACAAAGTGAATCATCTCTAGCCCATACCCCTTCAGTAGCGACTATCAAATCCATTCGGAATTCAATTTTTCCTGACACAGGAATAAATTGAACTAATTCAATATTTTTATTTCTTAATTGAAAGATACCGACTCCAAGATCTCCCAAAGTTCCGCCAGATTCAACGATAACGAAAGCTTCATCAACGTTATCTTTTTTAATCAGATCAGCAAAATAGATCCTATCAAAATTCACTTCACCACCGCCGGCAAAATCTATTAAAGGTCCTATCAATTTTGGATTAGAAAATTCGACAGAATGTAGAGATGTTTGATTCGTAGTCAAAGAAATTTCAGTAGTATCTTCATTATTATTACCCGAACAACTCGATAGTATTAATATTAGGAATGAGAAACCAATTCGAGAAAAATACATCTTCAACCCTGCGCTAAAACATCATGATATCGAAAAATTAATTTTATCAATCTATTTTTATTTAAATTTATTAAGCAATATTTAGAAAATATTGCTAGAATAATCATAATATATACATAAATCTTGGAATTGAGGCATCTATGAACTTGACAGTTACAGACTTAGCTCAAGCAAAACTTGCAGACTTAATTAAGGAACACGATGCAAGCGATCAAGCCATTCGTGTTTTTGCACAAAGTGGTGGTTGCGGCTGTAGTGGTCCACAATTTGGAATGGGACTTGACAATCAACAAGATACTGATTCCATCGTAGAATTCGGTTCACTGAAATTTATTGCAGACACTGCAACAGCTGAAGCGTTAGAAGATGCTTCAATTGACTATGTAGATGATGTAATGCAACAAGGATTTTCTATAGAAGCCCCAAAAGCTGCTGAAATTTTAGGAGCTGGTGGAAGCTGTGGTTGCGGATCATAAGACGGTTGCGTAAAAGATAAATTAAAAAACCACCTTTTGAAAGGTGGTTTTTTAATTTAATAAATCCAACAAAAATTAGTGCTGTGATCCACACCCGCAACCAGCATTCGGACTGCAACCACATGAACCACCTGCATGTGCGTGGGAAGCTTGTGATGGTTTAAAATAAGGATGTGTTCCTTCTGCGTGATTCGTCACATCGACCATACGATCTATACCCGGGACAAATCTTTTTACAGCTGATTCTATACCCTGGCCAAGAGTAACATTAGCTTGACCACATCCTTGACAGCCACCTGAAAATTCAACGTATGCATCTTCACCATCAACACCTAAAAGATTTACCATGCCGCCATGCCCTGCAATGGCAGGATTGATTTGATCATCGAATAATTGTTGAATAGCTTCTTCGCGGTCATCCAACCATCGAGGATTAGGATTTATAAATTCGAGCCCAGATTGACCTTCATCTTGCTCTTCAAAATCAATTTTGACGCCGTCCAGGTATTTAGCATCCTTAACAGGAATATACACATTGATATTATCTATGTTCACTATCAGATCATCTGGGATTTTGTCTTGGGCGCCTTCTTCAACCATACTTAACACATGCTGAAGACCATCAGGTGTTCTTCTCATGATTTGTAGTCGTAAACCTGCAACATCATTAGAATGTCCATCAATCACTTCATGCAATTTTTCCAAACAAAACTGGCTGAACGAAATCGAAGGAGTCACAGAATCAATCCCAGTATCAGAAGCTAGCATATATTCCTCCAAGAAATTAATGTATATACACCCTATCATGAAATTTCATAATTTGATCTGCGATAAAAGAAGGATATTCCATTGGTAAAAAATGGTTAGCATCAGGCAAATATAGTTCTGTTGCGTTGGAAAACCAATCTACAACTTCAGGATCTGCTGGAGAAAAACCAAAAATTTCATCAGGATTATTTAGATCTCGAATTTTAGCTCTCAAGATATGTACTGGGATTTGAACAAGTGAGGCTTCATCTCTTAAATCTGAATCGCCCGACTCATAAATAGCTGCCTCCACAAGAGGTGGGCAGGCCAATTGAAAGCCATTTTCACTATCGTTAGGTAAAAGTCCATATCGCACATAATCTTCGAGGACTTTTGATTCCCACTGAGAATGTGGAAAACGCTGCGAAAACCTATCAATCATTTCTTCCGATGATACCCAATCATTACGGCGCTTACGAACAAAATTAAACATTTCACTTTGCTGTTTACTTACCGCTTTTACTGACATTACTGGATCGATCAACAAAAGTGACGAAAATAAATCTGCATTTTCACTCTGCACTGAGACAACTACATGTCCTCCCATTGAGTGACCAATGCCCATAGCCCCGGTAAGTTTTAAATTCTCAAGAGCTACCTGCAAATCAGAGGCTATCTTTGATCCTGTATAAAGGGAATGTAAATTATCTGCTAGCGGAGTTTCAGCACGACCGTGCCCACGTAAGTCAAAAGAAAACACTTCATACCCAGGTAGATATCGAATAACTTGATCCCAACACCTTGCATGGAAACTCGTCCCATGTACAAAAATTAAAGGAGGTTTCTTCCCTTCCCAGCGGTAACCAAATAATTTAATCCCATCTCCTTGCACTGAAAATTCTTGAGGCTCCTCAATGCTAGATCGTTCTGGAAGATCAATTTTTCTAATCATAAAAGAATTCTATACTCCATCTTTTCTAACAACAAAGTGTTCGTTCAGATTTAGATTTATTCAGAAATTCAGATGACTTTGATTAGAAAATTAGATACAAACTTAAGATAACGAATTATATGGCAGGGTAGCTCAGTGGCAGAGCAACGGATTCATAGCCCGTAGGTCGGCGGTTCAAACCCGCCCCCTGCTACCATAAAACCCCAGTAGACATATGCTCTAATACGAGCAACTTAATCCCTCAACAAGGCCGTCAAGTTACGGCATTGGCTCCTACAATAAGAGCTTCGTTAATCCGACTCTGCTCTTCTCATAGTAAATATTCCCAAGATGACTAAGGCCAAACTATTAAGCATCCATAAAGGTGGCACGATGTTGTCACCATTTGTAGATAATTGCTCAGGACTTAAGACAGCAGTAACAACAAAAAATGATAAGGAAACAACTGACAATAAAACTGATAACCATTTAGGGAAGATATCAGTTTGTAAATATCCTATTCCAGTTATAAATATTCCAAGATACATAATAGACCAACCTGTCATCCCAATCGCTTCTGCAATTGAGTCAGATTCGGCACTTATTTCTGCACTGTTTGTAGCATCTGCGACAAGTCCCATGATCAATCCAACAACTATTATTAGTAATCCTGCATCTATGAAAGGATTTTTTATAACACTCCTTGTCATCATAAAAGCTAGTGGGATAGTAACCAATGCATAAGCAGCAAATTTTTCTGTATGCGCAGTACTTAAAAGTCCGGTTTCCCCTAAAACAATATAAACAGCGATTGAACCGAGACCTGCAATTATAAAGAGTATTCCATTAACCATTTTTTCTGTCATAATTTACCTCCCTGACAACTTAAGTGTCGTAATTAATATACATTAACAATTTGATGGCAATAGTTCCCAAGCCATTGTTTTCTCTTATTTAATTGAGACTATCCAAAACTGTCTGCCGCAACTGAGGTGCCCTAACAGATACTTGTCGGGCAATTTCCTCCTCATCCACATTTAGAATTTTACTATCACGCATCACAATTCGGCCGTTAACAATCACTTCTCCAACGTCACTTCCACGTAAGGAATTCACAATAGCAAAGTAAGGATCATCGATCGGCAGGGAATTAAGCCCAGGCGTAAGGACAAGTAAGTCAGCACGTTTACCAATTTCCAGTGAACCAACTTCTTCGTCAAGACCACAAACTTGAGCACCCCCAATTGTAGCCATTTTCACGATTTCAAACGGACTAACTACAGTTGTATCCAGATAAGGTGCACCGTAATGTAAAGACTGACCAATACTCGATAATTTCATTGCCTCAAATAAATCCAAAGAGCCTCTATTGGCACCGTCTGTCCCAATTCCTATTTTGATATTTAATTTCCTCATCTGTACCAATTTAGCCATACCCAGAGAGGTAAAGTTCGGAGTTGGGCAGTGCGCCACTCCCACTTGATATTTGGCATAAAGCTCGACTTCTTGATCGCTTAGCAACACAGAATGTGCGGCAATGACATTAGAATTTAAAAAATCCAAACTTGCTAGATAGTTTGCAGGTCGCATTCCATGATGATCCAGAGCATGGTAAAGCTCATAATGGCCTTCATTGGCATGTGTTTGCACCATAGTTTCATACTCTGCCGCTAGTTGAGCAGTTCTCTGAATTAAATCCGGCGTGCAAACCGTAATTTGTCGTAGAGAAAAAACACCTCTCAAAAGGCTATCATCGCTATCATTATTAAATGGCCATTGCTGAACCACATCGAGATTTTTCTCAATTGCCTCTTCCGTTGAAAAAAGCATATTTTCAGATAACGGAGGTAGGCCAGTATCCATATCCATTGTAGAGATAGCCATAAGTCCACGAATACCAACATCTTCTGCTGCCTTTACTAGCTGTTCTGGATGTCGAGCGCCGTGCTCTGCAAAACAGGTCGTCCCCACACGAATAAGGTTGGTATACGCAGCCATTCCACTTAAATAGACATCTTCTGGAGTTAACTGAGATTCAAAAGGAATAAGATAGTTTTTCCAAAATGGGTATCGTGTACCACGTCGAGCAATGGCAGCACCCATCCCACGCATCAGATGTTGACATGTATGAAAATGAGAATCAATCAGGCCTGGCATGACGATTTTTCCTGCTGCATCAATTATTTCATCAGCGTCTTTTTCGAGATCGGAAGTGTTTTCATTTCGAGACTTGAGTGAAACAATTCTCGTACCATTGATAGCGATTAATCCGTCATTAATAACACCTTCGGGGCCCATAGTCACAATTGTGGCATTTTTGATCAAAATGGTCATAGTTACTCCTCGTCTGGTCTATTTCCGAATTTCAGTTCTATTCATTCATCACCTACTCATGTGTGATTCATTACTTCGGAAAGAGCCAATGGATTAATCAATTCCTTCGACAACTCGAAAATCTCTTACAACTGCATCACCCAATTTAGCCAAAGCTTCTTGGTAAAGATCACTGTCATACAACTGTTTTGCAGCGTCATAACTTTCGAATTCGATTACTACAGAACGTTCCTTCAAGCCATATTCATAAGCTACAACATTTCCACCACGAGCAAGAAATTTTCCGCCTGCAGCTTCAACAGCTGGACCTGCCAATGCACTGTATTCAGCTAATTGTTGAGGATTATTAATCTCACGATAAAGCGAAACAATATATCCTTTTGCCATATGTGCCCTACCTCTACTCTTTTTTAACTACGATATTCATTATATGCCTTGGACAATCTCATTACACCTTCAGCAAGATCTTTTGAATCATATAGAGTATATGTCAGCCGTAAATTATTGCTGAAAAAACCAGATGCAGAAAAAGCATTCCCTGGACGGAACGAAACACCTTGTTTTTCGGCGAAAGGAAGAAATTGCTCTGTGTCAAAATTTTCAGGAAATTGAAGCCAGAAATAAAATCCTCCATGAGGATAAGTAAAAGAGATATCATCATCAAAATTTTTCAAAAGTGAGTTGCCCATTATTTCTGATCGCTGTGAATAGATTTGTTTCAGAGAATCAATGTTTTCGTCTAAATAACCCAATTCGATAAAATTATTAATCAAGACTGAGGTGTAATGATTGAAACCTCCCCCACTAAATGTCAAAGCGGCATCAGTAAATTGAGAAATGATTTCTTGCGATGCATGAATCCAGCCTGTCCGCAATCCTGGTGCCAAAATTTTTGAGAATGAACCGAATTCAATTACTCGATTAGATTCATCAAAGTTCAATAGTGAAAATGGCTGCTCTATATCAAAACTAAGTAACTGATACACCTCGTCAGCGAATATGTAAAAATCAAATTCTTCAGCCAAGGAAAGTAATTGTTTTCGTCGGTCAGTACTTAAAGAAATTCCAGTAGGGTTTTGAAATGTTGGAATAGTATAAATAAATTTTGGTCGCAATCCTGATTCAAGTTTTTTTCGTAAATCAGAGATAATAATCCCGTCAGAATCAATGGGAATTCCTACAATATTCAAATGATGATCTTGTAATATTTTCTCTATTACGAAATATGTAGGCTCTTCAACGCAAACCATATCTCCAGCTTTAGCAAAAAGTGTACAAGCTAAATCAATACCTTGAGAGGCTCCAGCAGTTACAAATAAATTTAATGGACTGACATTATTCATATATGACGATTGTCTAGATAAAAATATTGCCAGATTTTCTAGAAACGGGCCGTACCCTTGTGCGGCACCATATTGTAAGGGTACGGAACTTTTTGAATTAAAAAGTTTTTCTGATGCATGTTGCATTTTTTTCAAAGGATGAAGTTCTGGAGAAGGATGGCCCCAACCCAAATCAATAACTCCGTCATCAATATCGACAAGTATTTCAGGTAATTTAAACTCCATTTCCGACACTAGAATATGCCTTTCTCCAACAAAATAAAAATTCGAAAGTGATTACATAGAAAGCATACTAGGGATCGACTGTTTTTAGCCATGTTACAAGTGTTTTAACTTCATGATCATTCAATTTAGGGCCACCACCATACGGCATCATAAGAGTACCGTATCGACCATTATGTAAGACTTTTAAATATACTTCATCAGGTTCAAGCAGTGTGCTTGGAAGTAACGCAGGTCCTACAAGACCTTCACGATTTTGACCATGACAAGCAGCACAAAGCGATGCAAAATATTCACTCACTGATTGGCCTCGTACTTGTACATTTTCTATATAATTACTACCTGAGGCTTGATTTTGATTAGCCATCTCAGTGATCGTAATTTTGTTCGAAGACAACTTGGAATTAGTTGCTTCAGAATTTTCACTGGAACATGCAATGCTCAGCATAAGCAAAGATGAAAGGATAATTGAATTTTTTTTCATACGGTAATTTCATCGCTATTTATTACGATCTAAACTTTTTTCTAAGATTTGTGCTAAGTGCGAAGCAAATCTTGCAGGATCAGGCAATGATTCACCAGCGGCTATTCGCGCCTGATCCAAAAAAAGATTAGCCACAGCATTAAAGTGGTCTTGTGACATACTTCCAGAGGTAGCTATTAGATTTTTTATAACAGTATGTTCAGGATTGATTTCCAAGATACGTGGAAGTTCGGCATTGAGTGATCCATGTGCATTGAGCATTTGAGCTAATCTGACATCAATATCAAGATCGTCTGCTACTAAACATGAAATGCTGTCTGTAAGCCTTCCTGAAACACGCACATCTTTTACTGAATCACCTAATTCATTATTAATTGATTCCAATAATTTTTTCATTTCTTCAGGAATTTGATTTTCTTCGTTATCTTCAGAATCATCAGAATTTTCATTATTTAAATTGACCTGGCCACGAGTGATCGACCTAAAATCTTTTCCATCGTAAGTCACAACTTCTTGAATCCAAAATTCGTCTATTGGGTCGGTTAGAAGTAAAACTTCGATCGATTTAGCCTTGAAACTTTCAAGGTGTGGACTATTACGAGCAAATTCAAGCTCCTCAGCAGAAAGATAATAAATTACTTCTTGATTTTCTTGCATACGCTCAACGTATTGTTTAAGTGTGACTTGAGAATCTGAATCATATGTAGAATTAAACAAAGAAAGGTTGAGTAAATCATCACGACGATCAGGGTCATGATAGATACCTTCTTTGAGTACAGCGCCAAAATTAGACCAAAATTCTGCATATTTAGAAGGTTCATCTTGTGATTGTTTTTGCAATGTTCGCACTACATGACGCACTAATCCACGTTGTATTCGAACAACTAAAGGACTGTCTTGCAAGGTATCGCGGCTAATATTAAGTGGAAGATCTTCAGAATCTACTACTCCACGTAAAAATCGTAAATAACTTGGAAGTAAATCTTCATATTCATCTGTAATGAATACTCGACGAACATATAACCGAACTCCACGTCGTCCATTAGGGTCCATAATGTCTAGTGGGCGCATTGTTGGAATGAATAATAGTGCTGTATATGCTAAACGTCCTTCAGTACTGAAATGCATAGTGTAAGCAGGTTGATCGAATGAATGACTCACATATCGATAAAATTCTTCATATTGAGAATCATCTATTTCTTTAGTTGGGCGAGTCCAAATTGCTGAAGCTTCATTCAACTGTTCCGGTTGTTCATCAGTATCTAACATTATTGGTAATGCAATATGATCTGCATACTCTCGAACAATAGTCCTCAGGCGCAATGGTTCACGGAATTCTCGCGCATCTTCACGCAAATGCAATGAAATCTTTGTACCGCGCAAGGGGGCAGAATCGTCTTCCTCGATAGAAAAACCATCTACACCTTCAGAAGTCCATCTCCACCCTTTTCTTTCACCAGCTTTTCGAGTTGATACTTCAACATGATCAGCAACCATAAATACTGAGTAAAATCCAACTCCGAATTGTCCAATGAGTGAACTGTCTGTCTCCGAATTTTTTTCAAGGGCATTTGCAAATGCAGCAGTACCTGAACGAGCAATAGTGCCTAGATTTTCTATCAAATCATCACGGTTCATTCCAATTCCATTGTCAGTAATACTTATAGAGCGCGTTCGTTTATCTAGGGAAATAGTCACAGCAAGTTCAGTATCGGTGCCTAATATTTTTTGATCTGTTAATGAAAGGAATTTAAGACGTTCGCATGCATCGGAAGCATTAGAAATCAATTCACGCAAAAATATTTGTCTATCGGCATATAATGAACGAGCTACTAATTCAAGCAATCGACTAACTTCAGCATTAAAATTTAATGTTTCTTGAGCCATTTCTATCTCCTAAATTTTGTAAGAAAATCTTCGTTGCATTATTTATATCAATCGATGAAAATACTCAGTGAGTTGAAAAATTATAATTCTATCAATTGAGTACTATCTAAAAATGCGAACCTATTACATCATTATCACTGTGAGCATCTTAATTGCTACAATCTACTCCTTGTTCCCTACCAATGAGTCTATTGCCATAGTTGAATCATCCGAACCATTTTGGTGCTGTATCAGCTAGCTAAAAAGTCCTTCGTTTTCAAATACATCCGCAAGTATAGCTATACCTTCTTCAATCTCTGTTGTTGTGTTTTGGCTGTATGTCAGTCGTAATTTATTAGTAGAGCCACGATCGGACCGAAATATAGGGCCTGGATTGTATTTTACTCCACGTTCAACCGCTCTGTCCAAGGCATCCCAGGTATTAGCTTTGCCGGGAAGTTCAACCCAAATCATCATACCCCCATTAGGTTCAGTCCAAGAACATGAAGGTGGGAAATATTCACCCAAAGCACGAAGCATTGCATCACGTTTCGTCTTTAGTGACGCAACAACGCCATTTACATATTCATCTTTTTGTTGAGATAGATATTCAAAAATAGCCATAGATGCTAAATGACTGGGACCTGTTCCAAAAAATACATTTTCTAAAGGTGTACGAGCATTTTCAGGGAAAACACCAAATCCAACCCGTAGTCCGCATCCTAATAATTTTGTAAATGCAGACAAATAGATTACACCTTCATTTTCTGCCAGAGACATCATCGAAGGTGGAAGTTTTGGTCCATCAATTCTGAAGTCAGCGTATGATTCATTTTCAATGATAGGAATCTCGTACCGCTTAGAGATTTCAACAATTTGATGCCTTCGCTCTAAGCTAAATGTGATCCCTGTTGGATTATGGTAAACAGGAATTGTATAAATAAATTTTGGTTTAATGCCGTGTTCGATATTTTGTTTTATTGCATTTTCCAATGCATCAGCAATCATTCCCTCTTCATCCATTTGGATATGTATTGGTTCAGCACCATTACGCATAAAAGTATTCAGGCTTCCATGATAGCAATATTCATCCATCAAAATTACATCTCCAGGATTAACGAAAGCCGCAACTAAAGTCTGTGTAACGCCACTTGCTCCACTAGATAAAAATATGTTTTCACTTGATATTTTTATCCCTCTATTCTTTTTTAAATCATCTGCAATGAATGAACGCAGCCCTTCATGACCTAAAGCTGGTGGATATGGACCTAAGGAAAGTCCTTCACGTGCTATTACAGCATCAATTGCTTTAGCAAAATCTTTTATTTGCATTGCATCAGGATCGGTGTAAGTCACAGAAAAAATATATTTTGCCTCAGCACTCAATCCAGATGGCATCTCGATTTTCGGGGTTAAGGGATTAGATGCTAGTTGAGTGAAATCAATCATAATAGCTGTCTTCCTCATGAATATTAGTCATAATCGACTCAGCTTTTCTCAATGTTCCAAGTACATTTGTTGTAAAATGTCATGGTTGTCCGTGACTGTTAAGCCCAGAGTTAAGAGTACCCGAGCTTTTTGTGGGTGAAGATTGTCAGCAATTATGAAGCCAAGTTTAGTTGATCTAGGAGTGATGACAGTTCTTCCTGCTGTAGATCTTGATGATACGACTACAGGAATTCCTTCTCGAACAGCCTGAGCTCCTGCATCTATCATTGCTGGAGGAAAAGTTCCAGCACCAAAACCAGTCATAACCATTCCATCTGAATGATTATGACGTACAGCATCTATGAGTAAACTATCTGAACCACTGTATGCGTAGACAATATCAACTCTTGGAAGATCAGTTAGCTTGTCAATATCGAAATCTGACGAAGTGGTATGCTTTCGTGTAGGAGATCTGTAGAACACCACTTTTCCATCAGAATCCGAATAGCCTAAGAAACCAAGTTCATTTGCACGAAATGTTTCAACACGTAGTGTACTTGCCTTATAGACATCCCTGGCACTGTGAATTTCGTTATTAAGTACTGTTAAAACACCTTTGCCCACTGCATCTGAACTAGAAGCAACTCGAATTGCATCTATCAAGTTTAAATCAGCGTCTGTACTAACAGATGTTGGAGGACGCATTGAACCGGTAATAACAACAGGTTTTCTTGATTTGATAGTTAAATGAAGGAAATATGCAGTTTCTTCCAGTGTTGCAGTACCATGTGTTACCACAACACCATCTGTGTCACCGGTCGATAAAATATCATTGATACGTCGACTAAGTAACAACCATTCTTTAGGACCAATAGCAGTACTTCCAACGCTTATCAAATTTTCACTTTGAATATCAGCAATTTCTTCAACTTCAGGAACTCTTTCTAATGATTCTTCAATAGAAAGTTTGTTACCAATTTCTGCATATTCAGTGTAATCAAGCCTATGGGGGCCAATACCAGAAATACTTCCGCCTGTCCCTATTACATAAATTTTCGGTTTTGATTTTGACATGTAATTTTTCTCAAAAACTAATAAGATTCTTTTGTCGCGTGAATACTACCACAATCTCAATTTAAATCTTAAACGCCTCGATGAATAGTAAGTTCACCAAAACGAGAATTAATTTGATCGAGAACAGAGTCAATTCGAGTTTCGAGAATTTCTCCTCCCACAGTTTTTCCATTAGGTACTTTCATTAAGTCATCTAATTCTAATTGAATTTCATCATGAACTAAATTTGTTAAACCAATCCCTATTAATCGCACAGGGCGAATACTCTTAGAATGTGTCTCGGATAATTTTTCAATGATTTTTTTACCGGCAATGAAAACTGTCCTGCTTGATTGTGTGGGTCGGTCCAAGGTGTAATTACGAGTAATCGTTTCAAAGTTATTCCACCTAATTTTAATAGTGACAGTTTTCGCCCTTTTATTAGAAGCTCTCAACGTACGTGTGACTTTTTGTGAATGTGCTAATAAAGTCTTCAATAGTTGTTCAATTTCAGTAACATCATCTGAAAAAGTAGTCTCTTTGGATATAGAACGTGCTGATTTAGCATTTGCTGAAACTGGTTCATAATCAATGCCATTAGCACGTCGAAATAATAACTGTCCAAGACGTCCAAATCTTTGTTGAAGCCATTGTTCATTCAATAATGCAATATCACCAATAGTTTTTACACCTGCAATAGACAATGCTTCTGCAAGTTTAGGCCCGACCATAGGCAATTCACGCATCGGCAGTGAAGAAAGAAATTCTTTATCGCCTCCTTCAGGAATTTCTATCAATCCATCTGGTTTAGCTTGGTCAGATCCTACCTTTGCTGTTGTTTTGGTTTCTGCAATACATACAGAAACAGCAATATCAAGTTCTTTTCTAACCCGTTTCCTAACATTTTCAGCTATTAATCCCGCAGTACTCCATCGTTGTGTATGCGGAAATTGGCTACCAACTGGAATACCTGTTAAATCAACATATGCCTCATCAATTCCAACTGATTCAACTACTGGAGATATATCACGTAATATCGAGTGAAACGATTTTGAAATTCGACGATATTCATTAAATTTCGGAGTTACTACTATCGCATCAGGGCATAATCTTAAAGCTTGTGTCATCGGTTGTGCTGAATGACATCCATACTGTCTTGATTCATATGAGGCGGCTGCAACGACACTCCTCCTACTCTTCCCACCCACAAGTACTGGTTTACCTATTAAGCTAGCATCAAGTGTTCTTTCAACAGCGACAAAAAATGTATCCAAATCAAAATGCGCTATTCGACGTGGAAAATTATCCAAGATTGGGTCTTTCGACAATTACAGCATCCCATAAATCAACTTCAGGGTGGCCATCAAGTATATCGCCGACCGAACCACCTTCACGATGTCCACGAGTGAAATTGTCACTTTTTGTCCATTTATCAAAATCTTCGCGTGATTGCCAAACAGAATGGCTAATGTAAGCACCATCAGCACCACGCAATAATGCAAATTCAACAAATCCAGGGACATCACTTAAGAAAGTTTCCCTTGACTTCCACATTTCCTCAAAAGATTCATTCTTTCCAATTTTAACTTGAAAATGGTTCATAGCGATAAACATAATTGACCCTCAATTACAAATCTCTAAAAATTTGTTACAAAAGGATCATAACATTTTTGACATCTAAACAATGCAAGGAATAACCATGATATTGTCCGCACAACAGTTAGACTTCATTCAATCCAATAAGTTATGTATTCTCGGTACAGGAAAAAACGATGGTTCACCTCAAATTTCACTAGTTTACTACGATTGGGATGGTGAATTTTTATACATCTCTGTAACAAGCGACCGCGCAAAATGGAAAAATGCTGTTCGTAATCCTAATATTGCCATCTTAATTCCTGACGGAAGAAAACAATTAATCATGTACGGAATTGCATCAGGTATAACGGCTCCTCCGGAACGTGATGAAATAATTACACGAATTAGAGCACGATGGATGCCACCTCTACCGGAAGGATATGACAAGGAAGAGTATTCACAAAAGCTCGACGAAGCTAATAGAGTGGTAATCAAGTTCACTCCAGAGAAAGTATTTTCGAATGAATAATTTAATCAAGATTTCTTAGTTTCGGAACAGCAATTAGCAAGTACAAAGAAATAAATAATAAGCCAAGAGAAGTAATGACAAATGCCCACTGAATCCCTATAACATCAGCCATCATTGCAATAGCGAACGTCCCAAAGGAAACTAACCCAAACTCCATCATATAAATGCTCATCACGCGTCCTCTAAATATATCTTCGGTGTAAGACATTAATAAAACGCTAGTTAAGGAATATCGTGAAGTTTGACCAATCCCAATTACAAATGAAGTAATTACAGCTATCCATAGAATAGAAGATACTGAAAATGCCAACATTGACGATCCCAAGATTATCAACCCTATGATAAACAAGAGTCCTCTTTGACGGTTAGGTAATGATGCTACAATAAGCGCACAAATAAATGACCCTAAAGCTGTTATAGCCGTCAAAGTACCAAGCCACTCAGGACCCTTAAATAGAACATCTTTTACGAACCCAGGTAGTAAATGTTGATATGGCATAGACAAAGTTGAAACAAATAAATGAATTAATAAAATCATACCGATCACTGGTGTAGTACGAACATATTTAATAGCTTCACGAATGTCATCGATTCCATTTTTTGCATTAACAAAAACTTTGTTCCATTTTGAACTCATAGGTAAAAGATTTTCATCTCTAACTTGTATTTGAGTTTTTATTGGGATAGGCATCATAGAAAACATTGCTGCGAGATATAAAAATCCCATCAGATAAAAAACCCATGACCAATCTAAGAAAGCCAGCATAAAACCAGCTATTGCAGGAGCTATCATTCGAGTCCCATTCATAGATGCTGTACCCAAAGCAACGGCATTCATCATACGCTCTTCTCCAACAATTTCTGGAATCATTGAGTTACGTGAGGGCATCATAAAAGCTACGGCAACTCCATGAGCTAACCCCATCAACAACAAATGAGTGAATGTTAATATTCCCGCCATTAGCAATACAGCGACAATCACAGAGGCGATACCGTCAAAAAGTTGTCCACCTTGCAAGACTAATCTTTTTGGGAATCGGTCAGCAAAGACACCACCAATTGGTGAGAAGAAAATCATAGGTATAGCATTTGATAATGCCATCAATCCCAACGCAGTAAAAGAACCTGTGATTTCATAAGCAACAAAACTTCTAGCAATCATCGAAATGTTCATCGCTGAATTTTGATTGATCATAGCAATGTAGTACCAGCGAAAGTCATGTTCTCGAAAAGATTCAAACGTTGAGCTTCCAGTGATCGCATTTAGCATAAGTTGAAGAGTACTCGATGTTTACGAAATTTCATAATCATGTATGCTATGTTCAGGAATAATATCTAGGAAAGTAAGACCGATGAAAACAGAACATATGAAAGTTGCGATCGTAGGCTGTGGGTACACAAAAGCTACTCGAAAATTAGAAAAACCAGAAACTGAAATTGCAATTGAAGCTTGTCTAATGGCTGCAAAAGATGCGGGAATGGATCCTTCAGAGATTGATGGCATTAATGTACAGGTCCACCATTACCCTCCTCCTGAAACGCAAACTATCGCTCAAGGCATAGGCATTACAAATTTACGTTGGAATCAAGATGGCGGATTGGGCATCTTACCTGCTGGTGTAGCAGCACAAGCTATAGATGCTGGTGAATGTAATTCTGTTTTGGTTGTTAAAATCATGAATACAATAGCACCGATATCAACGCCTCAAATAGACCCAAGCACAGGGCGTGTAGGTAATTGGCAGCAATTTGAAGTCCCCTATGGCTTGGGATTTAGTATGCAACGTGTAGGCTTAATGGCACGGAAATATATGCACCGATACAACATTAAACAAGAGCAACTAGCCTGGATACCCATAGTGCAAAGGGAGCATGCATTAATGAATCCCTGGGCAGTCATGGATAGCCCCATGACTTTGGACGATTACATGAATTCAAGAATTATATCTGAACCTGTCCGATTATTTGATTGTGATATGCCAGTTAATGGAGCGTTTGCATTTTTAATGACTCGAGAAGATCGAGCAAAAGAATTAAATCATAAACCTGTATATCTAAAATCGTGGGCAGGATCAGAAGTCACAAAAAGAGATCAATTAAATGCTGAGTATTTAGAAGGGCCTACCCCTCTTGCCTTGGAAATCTATAAAGATGCACAATTAGGACCGAAAGATATGGATTTATGGTACATGTATGATGGATTTAGTTACTTCGTACCGATGTGGATGGAAAATTTAGGTTTAATACCCAGAGGTGAGGCAGGTAATTACGTCGAAGGTGGCGACAATATACGCTCAGGTGGGGAACATCCGCTCAATACGCATGGTGGCCAACTTTCCGAAGGTAGATTGCATGGCCATGGCCATGTATTAGAGGCAGTTCAACAATTACGTGGAAATGCTGGGATACGGCAAGCAAACACTGCAAACACTGCGATTATTTCATCGGTTTTTCCTTGGACTGGGGCCGCTGGAATACTGAGTGTCGAATAGAACAAAAATTTTTATTTTGGAGTAGTTATGACAAACGAAAAACCGAATGTGCAAACCCGCGAAGGACAGGAGCAAATGAAGGCTCTTGGCATCAAGCCATTACCCGATCCTGATGAAACAACTCAGCCTTATTGGGATGCAGCAATGAATGAAGACCTGAAAATTCAATTTTGTACTGCATGCAATCAATACCAACACCCGCCAATGCCAACTTGTGAAAGATGTAAATCTAGCAAGATTGAATGGCGTTCCATTAGTGGCAAAGGGATAATTTATAGTTTTATTATTGATAGAAGACTAATGACAACAGGTTTCGATGAGCCTTACGTGGTAGCCCAAATAAACCCGATTGAAGCAGAACATGATGATGTTCGAATTACAACAAACATAAAAGGGTGTGAGCTCACAGATGTTTATATGGATATGCCTGTTGAGGTATTTTTTGAAGAAGTTAATGGTGTTAAATTACCTCAATTTAAACCTGCACCGGACGCAGTAATTAAATCACAAGAATAATTCCTTGCCCGCATAATTCTTTTGAAATATTACTTCTATCTCTACTTCATGAAGATTATTTTCAAAAGCATTCAGACAATCTAGTCAGTAACAGGCGAATAGGAAGTGATCTTTGCATCAATGAGGCTTTGGATATCGTCATCAGCCAGTCCCAAGAGTTCTCTAAAGACAAAGTCGTTAGCCCCGCCGAAAAGTGGCCCATGTCGAGAAACACCAGTATTACCTCTAGTTGATTTCCAAGCAGTACGTGTATGTGGAAAAGGTCCCATTTCAGGATGATCTGACCACGTGAAACTAGAGCGATGTAACATTTGGGGATCTTCAAATAATTCATTGGGCCTGAGTGCTACACCAGCAGATATCCCATTAGATTGCAGAAGTTTTTGCAAGGAATGTTTATTTTTATCAGCGGTCCATTTTGACAAAATTTCATCTAATTCATCACTGTTTTCTACACGTGCGTGCATCGAAACAAATTTCTCGTTTCGCTCTAAGTCATTTCGATCCATGACTTTACACAGCTGAACCCAAGAATCTTGTGACGTAATTGCAATGGCAATCCAAGCTTCTTCACCTTCACATTTATAAACACCGTGAGGTGCAAACCATTCATGCTTATTTCCTGTACGGACTCTATTCCGTCCATTTAATGTGACGTCCATTAATGCTGGAGCTACTGATTGTAATTCTCCTTCTAACATCGACATCTCAATATATTGGCCTTCACCAGTACGTCGTCGATGACGCAATGCAGTCATGATGATAAAAGCAGCATGTAATCCAGCATTCTGATCGCAAAAGAAATTAGCAGGTTTGCCAGGTTCTCTGTCTGGATATCCAGTTAAGTGGCTAATCCCACTCATAGCATCAATGCCTGGGCCATAGGATCCACGATCGCGATAAGGACCAGTCTTACCAAAAGCTGGCATTGATACATAAATAATTGACGGATTTCGCTTCTTAATATTTTCATAATCAATACCCAAATTACCAACCACACGTGGAGCAAAGTTTTCAATCATCACATCACATTTCTCAGCTAGCTTAAGGTAAATTTCACGACCTTCATCACTAGCAACATTTAAAGAAAGTGATCGCTTGCTTCGATTTAATTCAACATAGTTTGTTTGACGATTGTATGGTCTGTCTGGCGCACCTTCGATTGAAGGTGGGACTCCACCTGGAACACGGGCGCGAGAACGAGGTTCTTCGACTTTTATCATTTCAGCTCCCATGTCTCCTAAAATATGACCGCAAACAGGACCAGCAACTGCTGTAGTCATCTCGAGAACACGAATACCTTCTAATGCTTTTCTCATAATTCCTACCTCTTAATAATTTGCTAATTGCCCAATATTTCTTCTTGATGTTCGCCGAGTAACGGAGCTCTCTTTGTTTTCCAAGGAGTTCCTGTCATCATCCCTGGCGCACCAGGTTGTTTTACTGAACCGGCTATTGGGTGGTCCACTTCGACAAAAAAATTACGCTCATTGAGATGATCGTCATTGACTATTTCCTCAGGAGTGAAAACTTCAGTGAAAGGTAATCGCATTTCTTGTGCCAAACGCACGACTTCAAATTTGTCATGCTTCATCAACCAACGAGACATAATTTCATCAATTTCATCAGCATGGCCCATAGGGGTTTCAAGTATTTCAGGATCATTCAAACGTGGTTGTTCCATCAAAATTCCCAACAAATCAACATATCGAGTATTGGAGTGAGCGTGCACATAACCGTCTTTACACGGACGAATACACGATGGATAGAACATTTGAGGAGCAGAATTCATTAAACGTGTCCCCACTCGTCCAGCAATTCTGTCCGTCCAATGGTACATTTGTGCAGGTCCACCTAATAAGAATAATGCGGCTTCAGTTGCAGATATGTCCAAGTAATCGCCACCACCTTGTAGCTCTCGAGCTGTCACCGCGGTCATAATTGCTACTGCTGCTTGAAGTGATGATTGCTGCTCAATTAAATTGTCAAAACACTTAACTGGTTCTCTGTCTGGATCACCAGTCAAATACAAATATCCCGATAGTGCATCAGCAACAAGTTCACTCCCAGCATAATCCGCATACGGGCCATCTTGTCCAAAATAGGTAATCGATGCCATGATTAGATCAGGTTGTATGGCGCTCAATTGTTCGTACCCCAAATCCAATGAATTTAAATATCCAGGACTATAGCTTTCGATTAAAATATCGAAATCTTTTATCAAATCTTTAACTCGCATCGCATCAGAATTTTCTTCTAAATCTAAAACAATACTTCGCTTCCCAGTATTCATATGAAGATGTCGACCACTTAGTTCAGGATCGACTTGATCATTCACAAAAGGTGGTTGATATCGAATAGGGTCACCATCAGGTGGCTCAACTTTCACAACATCAGCACCAAAACCAGCGAGCAGTTTTCCTGCATAATTAAAAGTACTTGTTGTCATATCAAGTACTTTTAATCCTTCTAAAGGTATCCCCTGCATATTTTTGACTCCCAACTGACTGTAAATTATAAACAGTAACTTGAGTTTTCGCACATCATAATTATAATGTCCTTCTTGAAAGATTTTATAGAAACTTATAAGAACTTTAGTACTTAGCATATCGAGGTGACAAGTGGAACCCTTTAAAAACAAATACTGTATCGTTGGAGTAGGTAATACTAATTATGGAACCAATCCGGGTTTATCCCAGGTAGGCCATAATGTAAAAGCCATCCGTGCTGCTGCTGAAGATGCAGGACTTGAGATGAGTGAGGTCAATGGTGTCCTCACCAAAGCTCCTTCTTCTACATTCCCGATGCTTTGGGGTCCACGAGTTTCAGAAGCTTTAGGAATAGTACCCAAAGTTACAGCAACTATTGATCAAGCGGGAGCGAGTAATATATCACTCGTGATGTATGCAATGATTGCCATTGAATTAGGACAGGCTGATGTTATTGCATGTGTCTATGGAGATAATCCAAGAACTGGATACCGTGATAACTACAAGCAACCACGAGGAGCTAACGCTTTCGCAGGATTATTTGGAGCACCTTTAGGGTATGCCAACATCGCGAGAAGACATATGGAACTATACGGGACCACGTCTGAGCAACTTGGAAATGTCGCTGTGGCGCACAGACATCATGCAAGTATGAATTCGAACGCTCATTATCAAGAATCGATCACATTGGACGATTATCAGAATTCTAGATGGATCGCTGAACCTTTCCATTTGCTCGATTGCACTCCAGTTTCTGATAGTGGAGCAGCCTGGATAATCACTACTGAAGAAAGAGCCAAGCAACTGAAGCAGAAGCCAATATATATAGAAGGTTTAGGGCAAGGTAATCCTTCATGGGACTTTGCAACAAGAGATGATATGACGGTAAGTGGTGCAAAGATAGCATCAGAAGGTGTTTTTCGAACTGCCAAGATGAACCCTAGCGATATGGATTTTTGTCAATTCTATGACTGTTTCACTATAGTACCTATAGTCACACTAGAAGATTATGGGTTCGTGAATAAAGGTGAGGGAGCTGCCTTTTTCGAAGATAAACGGACTTGGATAGGTGGCGAATTACCTATTAACACATCTGGAGGGTTACTTTCTGAGACGGGAATGCCAGGGCCACAATTAATCGTTGAAGCAACCAGACAGCTACGCCACCAATATGCAGGTACAGAACGTCAGGTAGAAGGTGCTGAAGTAGGTTTGGTTTCTCAACAAGGAGGAATCATGACTACGCATGGAGCTATGATTCTCTCAAATCAAGGATAGGCGGTGATTATGTCATTTAGTGTAAGTGAAGATCGAGCAAAACTATTAGCTGAACCAACAGAACTTGACCAGCCATTTTGGGATGGATTAGCTGAAGGTAAGCTCAGAATCCAACATTGTAGTATCGACACATGTGGTAATTACCAGTATCCATTTGAAACCTTTTGTTTTAGATGTGGATCAGATGATATCGGATGGGATGACACCAGTGGCGAAGGGGAAATTCACACCTTTGTTACAGTCCATCAAAGATACCACGCCGCGTTCGCAGATATACTTCCCTATAATGTTTCTGTGATAGAGTTAGACGAAGGCACTAGAATTGTTTCGAATGTAATCAACATCGATACCGATGACGTAAAAATAGGTATGCGTGTCAAAGTAGCTCCGCAACCAGCTGGAGATGGCAGATATGCATTATTCTTTGAAAAGGCTTAATATATGAGAGTAAAAGGAGAATGGATCCAGTGGGATCCTGAAATCAATTTCAAAAACATTCATGGTGCAATGGGAGTTTTTGAAATTGCAGACGATAGTAAAAAAACTATCTATATAGGCCATGCAGGTGGAGATTCACCTTTTGGCATCCGAGGAGAATTGTACCGAGTATTTGGGTTTCCTCCAGGTTCTGAAAATTGGAACTGGACACATCCACAAGCTGAAGAAATACCTTCGGAACTTCGTGATCAAGCGAGATATTATAGGTATGAAGTGAATCATCAATATTATAGTCGTTGGATAGAGTCTTTAACCCGTTATCAAGAAGATTTTGGTGACTTACCACAAATTAATAATTTAGATGAAATTGAACAACCACCCAAATTGGGTAAATATAACTGGAAAAGTGAGGATGCAAAATAATGGATCTCAAGCGCTCTGAAGAACAACAATTTATCATCGATAATGTCCGCCGACTTATCCGTGAGGAAATACGTCCACTTGAAGAAGACATCGACCCCGATGGTTATACCCTAAAGCCTGAAGATGATGCACGTTTACGTCAAATGGTCAAAGATATGGGTCTGTACCAAATGTCCGTTCCTACAGAATATGGTGGACCGGGCGTTGATCTCACGACACAAACAATGGTGGCCGAAGAAAAAACACAACATCGTGCGGGCTTATATTCACCTGCTTACGGTGTTTTTGGTTCTGGTCCTCAGGGGCAGTTATATAGTGCTTCGGACTACCTCAAAGAAAAATATCTTTACCCAACAATTCGTGATGAAAAAAATGGCTTCTTTGGATTAAGTGAACCAAGTGGTGGAGCTGACCCTGCTAGAGCAATACAAACACGTGCTGTGCGTGATGGTGATTCATGGGTAATCAACGGTGGTAAGCTTTGGAACTCTGGTGCAGATACCGCAGATTATGGAATTGTCTACGTAAGAACAGATCCTACAAAAGGACGCCAAGGAATTAGTGCATTTGTAATTGATACTGATACTCCTGGGTTCGAAGTACGTAGATTGGTACAAGTATTACGATCACACTACACTACTGAGCTCACGTTTACTGATATGCGTGTTCCGCATGAAAATCTTTTGGGTGAAGAAGGTGGTGGTTTTGCTTTAGCAAATGATCATCTTTCTCACGCTCGAGTCCCTTACGCTTCATCATGTTTGGGCCCGGCAGTCAATGCAAATGAAATTGCAATCGACTGGGCAAAACAGCGAGTTACCTTTGGAGAGCCGCTTGCAAGCAGGCAGGCTATCCAGTGGGCATTGGTTGATAATGAGATAGATATTCGCGCTGGACGTTGGTGTGCATTACACGCTGCAGATCTCGCGGACCGCGGAGAACCTTTTAGATTCGAGTCTTCTATGGCGAAGGTAACCTGTTCGGAAGGTGCTGGACGTACTGTTGACCGATCCATGCAGATCATGGGTGGTTTGGGAATGAGCAAAGACTTACCCATGGAACGATGGTACCGAGAATTACGTATCCGTCGCGTTGGTGAAGGCCCTAATGAAATTCAAAGAATCGTTATGGCACGAGATATACTTAATGTTCGAAGTGGAAGCTAAAATTATAAGGTCTTTTGAATAGGATAGATTATTATGACAGTTGATTTTGAAGTAAATAATAAGATTGCGACGATTACGCTTAATCGTCCGGAATCTTTGAATGCGATGACTCCTGAAATGTATAAAAAATTGTCAGAAAGTTGGGTTGAGGTTCGCGATAATCCAGATATCTGGGTCGCTGTCATAGCAGGTGCCGGTCAGCCGAACCGCCCTCCGGAAAAACAGGTTTTTTGTGCTGGTGCTGATTTGAAACGAACTATCACTCGTAAGAGAGAGAATTATTCTTTTTGGCAAACACAAGAAGACCAGATCCTCAATAGGGGGTTGGAGGTTTGGAAGCCTGTGGTCGCAGCAGTCAATGGATTATGCCTTGCTGGAGGTATGACTTTATTGCTTGCTACAGATATACGGATAGGATCTGAACATTCTGCGTATGACCTCTCTGAAGTTAAGCGTGGAATTCTCCCTGGCAACGGTGGAACGCAACGAACGATCCGACAACTTCCCTATCCAATAGCAATGGAAGTTTTATTAATGGGTGGACGTTTATCTGCCGATCGTGCAGCACAATTCGGGTTAATCAATGAAGTAGTTCCACATGACAAAGTGATGGAGGTTGCACAAGATCGTGCTGCTGTTTTACGTGATATGCCACCATTAGCAGTCCGTGCGATCAAAGAACTTTCTGTCCGTGGACAAGATATCCCACTTTATGATGGAATTCGCCTGGAACAGGCAATCAGTGCAAAACTTCATTCAACTGATGACGCTAAAGAGGGACCTCGAGCGTTTGCAGAAAAACGTAAAGCAGAATTTACGGGAAATTAGTGAGTTTTCTGGATTAGTTGTCACAGTGCAGTTATACTGCGTGCGGTAACTAGTTTAAAAATAATTTAATTGATAAGTAAAGGCATTTTTTCATGCAACGATATTTGATTCAAAGACTGCTGTACACATTTGTTAGTCTCGTCGGATTAAGTATCTTAGTATTCATTCTCTTACGAGCTGTACCAGGTGATGCTGCGGTGATTTTGGCTGGTGATGAAAGTGCCATGACACCGGAAGATATCGATGAAATTCGTACAGAAATGGGTCTAAATGATCCTCTGGTTGTCCAGTACATTAGATGGGGTGGTGGTGTCGTTCAAGGAGATTGGGGAATTTCTTTATTCACATCAGAACCTGTCCTTTCTTTGATTTGGCCACGTTTACCTGTGTCAGTTGAATTAGGGCTCATGGCAATGTTTTTTGCGGTTCTAATAGCCGCTCCCTTGGGCATTTTAGCAGCACTACAACAGGATGGATTTTCGGACCAAGTATTGCGATTTATAAGTATCATGTTTTTGGCTTTACCCAACTTTTGGCTATCGACAATGGTGCTAGTTTTAGGATCCAGATGGTACGGTTGGGTCCCTCCTGTAGGATATGAAAGTATCTTTGACAACCCATGGTATAACTTGCAACAATTTACGATCCCTGCAATCGTACTTGGAACATCTTTAGCTGCGTCTCTCATGCGTATGATGCGCTCTTCAATGCTTGAAGTGATGCGTGAGGATTATATCCGAACAGCAAGGGCAAAAGGATTAGTAGAGCGAAAAGTAGTTTTACGTCACATGTTAAGAAATTCATTGATTCCTGTAGTAACTTTATTTGGTCTTATGGCCGGTGTTGTTATTGGTGGGACTGTTATTACTGAAAGTATTTTTAGTCTGCCAGGCATGGGTCGCTTGGTTATCGATACAATCAACCGCCGTGACTATCCAATGGTTCAAGCATTAATCATGATTTTTGGTTTTGCAACACTAATGATCAACTTGCTTACAGACTTATCATATGCATGGTTAGATCCAAGGATATCTTACTCGAAGTAAGGGAGATCACTTAATGGCCAATACACCCAATCCAAATCAAACCACTCTCGATGGTGGTACGATGACTGCTCGTAGTGATAGCGAGCGACCATGGATCATTGGTGTTTCTAGAGCACTTTGGAACAAACCATTAGGATTTTGGAGTTTTCTAGTCTTAGTTCTTATTTCTGTATTTGCTATCGGTGCAAATTGGTTAGCTCCTTATGGAATCGATGATTCCACTGGAGTCTATACAGCAGCCCCGGGATTTGGTCATTTATTTGGAACTGACCACTTAGGGCGGGATGTTCTCAGTCGAACAGTTTTCGCAGGTCAAGTATCACTTCGCGTTGGTTTTATGGCAGTTGCACTTGGAACAATTGTTGGTGCTGTTGCTGGACTAGTTTCAGGATATTTCGGAGGTCTTGTCGATCAAATCATACAAAGAATTGTTGATGTCATGATGTCAATCCCGACAATTTTGCTAGCACTCACAGTAATCGCTTCTTTGGGTGCAGACGCCCTTAATGTAACTCTTGCTATTGGGACAGCACTTGCGCCAAGGACAGCTCGTGTTGCCAGAGGGAGTGCTCTTTCAGTAAAAGAGTTAGATTACATCACCGCTGCTCATTCATTGGGATCCACACCTACAAGAGTTATGTTTCGTCATGTTCTCCCCAACGCAGCAGCGCCGTTGATTGTGATTGCATCTGTACAGTTAGGTACGGCAATTATTACAGAAGCATCTCTAAGTTATCTCGGTCTTGGAGTTCCATTAAACGTTCCTACGTGGGGAAATATGCTGAGTGGAGCTGGATTAACTTATATGACAAAAGCTCCATGGATGGCAATTTTCCCTGGTTTAGCATTAACAACCACTGTTTTAGCATTAAATCTATTTGGCGATGCCCTTCGTGACATCCTTGACCCCAAATTACGTGGATCAAGATAATTGGCATTTGAGCACCCAGGTTTTGTTCCTAAACTAAAAAATTTTCAACACCATCTTGTGCGTGCGATATAGCAGAGGTATCTTGCACGATAGTGCGGAGAGTGTTCGATGAGCAATATGCAAGATCCAAATCAAATTACTATTGACGGTGGCACAATGGCTACTCGCAGTGATAGCGAGCGACCATGGATCGTTAGTATTTCGAAAGCACTCTGGAACAAACCGTTAGGATTTTGGAGTTTTTTAGTCTTAGTCCTTATTACCATACTTGCTATCGGTGCAAATTGGTTAGCACCATATGGAATAGATGATTCCACAGGGGTATATACAGCCTCACCAAGCATTAATCATTTATTTGGAACTGATAATTTAGGACGTGATGTCCTCAGTCGAACAATTTTTGCTGGTCAAGTATCACTTCGCGTTGGTTTTATGGCAGTTGCACTTGGAACAATTGTTGGAGGTGTTGCAGGTCTGGTTTCTGCCTATTTTGGAGGCTATGTCGATCATGTCATACAACGAATTGTTGATGTCATGATGTCAATCCCGACGATTTTGCTAGCACTAACAGTAATCGCTTCTTTGGGTGCAGACGCCCTTAATGTAACTCTTGCTATTGGTGTTTCTATAGCACCAAACACAACGCGTGTTGCCAGAGGAAGTGCTTTGGCAGTAAAAGGATTAGATTATGTCACTGCCGCACAGTCATTGGGATCAAGTCCAAGAAGAGTAATATTTCGTCATATCCTCCCCAATGCAGCAGCGCCGTTGATTGTGATTGCATCTGTACAGTTAGGTACGGCAATTATTACAGAAGCTTCTCTAAGTTACCTCGGTCTTGGAGTTCCATTAAACGTTCCTACATGGGGAAATATGCTGAGTGGAGCTGGGTTAACTTATATGACAAAAGCTCCATGGATGGCAATTTTCCCTGGTTTAGCATTAACAATTACTGTTTTAGCATTAAATCTACTTGGGGATGCCCTTCGTGATATCCTTGACCCCAAATTACGTGGATCAAAATAATTGACATCTAGGCACATAACCCTTTAAATATTATCAGATTGGTATGCCGCTCGTGGCGGCGTACCCTGTTTATATTCATAGAATTCCTAGGGAGGGTAATTCATGAGAGAAGAAAATTATTGGCGCCGCCACAGCCTTTCAAGACGATCAGTCTTGCGAGGAGCTGTTGCTGGTTCTGCTGGTATCGCTGGAGCAGTCTTAATTGGCTGTGGTAGTGATGACGAAGAATCAACAACATCATCGGCACCCGCTGCAGCACCAGCTGCACCAGCTGCAACAGCTGCACCGGCAGTCGCAGCAGCACCAGCAACTCCACCACAAGGTGGTACGCTAAGGGCACGTATTCACGGTGACCCACCAAACTGGAGTGTAATGAAGCCTTCATCGGCTACAACGCACGCAGTTTCAGAGTTAATTTATGATAAATTGCTCAAAGTTAAAACTGGACCTGGTGTAGGAAGAACAGAAGTAACTGCTATTCCATCACTAGCCGAAGATATGCCTGAGGTATCCCCAGATGGCCTCGAGTACATTTTTAAGATACCAAGTGGTGTTAAGTTCCAAAATGTTGCTCCTATTAATGGTCGAGAGTTGACCTCGGAAGACGTTGCAACATGTATTATGCACTTCGCTACTACTGGTAACTTCAAACGAGACTTCGCAAGAGTCCAAAGCGCTGAGGCTGTAGACGGTAATACCATCAAGGTAACATTATCTGCTCCATATGCACCGCTCATTAACTTAAGTGCTGGTCACTATGGTTGGAGAATTTTCCCACCAGAAATTTTGGAAAATGACCTTCACAAGAGTGAAGCTATTGGTTCAGGACCTTGGATTCGTGAATCATATGAGCAAGGTAACAAAGCTGTATACGTACGAAACCCTGATTACTGGGCAGGCGACAAAGGTGCTTATCTTGAAAAGATTGAGCACGTAATTATCCCTGATGATAGTGCTGCAGGAGCTGCGTTTGGTGCAGGGGAAGTTGACCTCTTAATTGGTCGATTACCTTGTGTTCAAGCTCAAGAACTTGCTAAGCAAGTAGGTGATACAGCAACTGTTCAAATCGCTCCTGGTAACTCAGCTTGGTTCGGGTTAAATACATCCGGTAAGCCATTTGATGACATTCGTGTTCGTCAAGCAGTTGCTCTTGGATACGATCGTAAAGCTGACTCAGAAGCAATCTTCTGTGGAACTGGTACTGTTACAGGACTAATTCCAATGGATGAAGCACTTTTCCCTGAAGATGCTAATACATTCCCTGAAGCTGCTAGTTGGCTACGCTACGATGTAGCTGAAGCTAAGAAACTATTGGCTGCTGCAGGATATGCTGATGGTGTAAAGACGACTGCTGTATTCACACCTCGATATGGTCAGGTTTATCAGTTCGGTCTTGAGAGAGCTATTGGTGACCTCAAGAAGATAGGTATGGAAGTTGAGCCTATCGCTTACGAATATGGTGAATGGATCCAAGGAATTTACCGTTCTCCATACGCATTCGATGGAATTCTATGGGGACCTGGTAGAAACTATCCAGATGCTGACCCATACGTTGGTTACTGGTTGCATCCAGAAGGTATTGCAAACCACAGCCGCGTCAATGATCCAGTTATTACTGAACTCATTGAGAAGCAGCGAACGCAGACTGACCCAGCTGAACGTTGGGAAACTCTGCACGAAGTTCAGCGAGTGGAAGCTAAGAACATGTACTATGTTTGGCGAACAGCTGGTGACTCCACCAACTTTATCGCTGACTGGGTAGGTGACTACAACCACCATGCTGGATACGATGCTGGAGAATATGCACACGTTTACGACAAGCGTTTGGCATAATCCAAATAAATTCAACACAAAAGGCAGGGCCAAAAACCCTGCCTTTTGTGTCTATATAACATATGCGCGGGGATTTACCTAAATGAAACCACCAATCATTTATGACACCATGGCTGAAGCCGTAGAAGATTTTGCTGATGGATCATCTTTGATGATACCTGGGTTCGGTCCGGGTACACCTTGGAACCTTATGAAGGCACTCTACCATCAAGGTGCAACAGACTTAACTACTATTTCAAACGGAATAGGTTTTGGAACTGATCCTAATTTAGTAAATGCTGGAAATTTCATCTCTGACGGGCGAGTTAAAGAAGTCATAGCGGCATTCACAGCTTCTACACACCCATCAAGTGTTAGTGCCGGAGAAGAGTTAATCAGAGCAGGAAAATTGAAGGCGGAAATTGTACCACAAGGCACCCTTGCTGAACGTATACGTGCTGGAGGGTCAGGTATCCCAGGATTCTACACTCCCGCAGGTATCGGTACGCAAGTGGCAGAAGGTAAAGAAGTACGTTCATTTAACGGAAGAGATTATTTACTTGAAACAGCTTTAACTGCAGACTACACATTTATCCGAGCGTGGAAAGCTGATAAAGCAGGAAACCTTATTTATCGTAGAGCAGCAAGAAATTTCAATCCGATTATGGCTATGGCTGCTAAAACAACAATAGTAGAAGTAGAACAGCCAATTGTAGAAATTGGTGAACTTGACCCTGATCATATACATACCCCAGGTGTCTATGTTCAGAGACTTGTGGAAATACCTGAAGATGGAACTTTCGTGGTTCGTCGTCCTGTATAAATTTTTATTGAGTAATTATCCTGACGGAGTAAAGTATGACTACGACAGAAAAACAACCCCTAACACGTGACCAGATGGCTGCAGTATGCGCCCAACATTTAGGTGAAGGATGGAATGTTAATTTAGGCATAGGCATCCCCACATTGACTTCTAATTTTATTCGTGAAGAAATGCAAGTTACTCTCAGCTCTGAAAATGGAGTTATCGGTTATGGCGTACTTGCTGGTGAAGGTCAAGAAGATACGGATGTTGTCAATGCAGGAGTTCAATACGTAACCCTTAATCCAGGCGCTGCGATTGTTCATCATGCAGATTCTTTTGCATTAATTCGAAGTGGAATGATTGATGTTTCTATTCTCGGAGCGTATGAAGTCGCAATAGACGGATCATTCGCGAACTGGAAGACCAGAAACGAACCTCCGAACGGACTAGGAGGAATCGGTGGAGCAATGGATCTTGCAGCATGTGCCAAACAAATCTACGTTGCAATGCAACATACTACTCGAGACGGAGCACCGCGACTAGTCACAGAATGTTCACTACCAGTAACAGCACCTGCCGGTGCTGTTACATTAGTTGTGACTGACATAGCTGTTGTCAGAGTAGCAAATGGAGAATTCACCCTTGAACAAGTTGCTCCTGGTTATACAGAAGATGATATACGCCAAGTGACAGAAGGAAAACTTTCTATTTCACCTTCATTACACGAAATATCAGTGTAACTACTTTCTTCAAGGCTAGCTATTAAGGAAGTACATATGTCTACAACACAATCGTATTCGAATTATGATGCGCTGCAGGTAGAACTAATGTCCGATGGTGTAGTACTTGCAACTTTAGACAGACCTGAACGCCTTAATGCATTTAATGGAGCGATGCGCCATTCTATTCGAGCATTGCTACATCAAGTACGTGACGATAAAAATGCACGAGCCTTAGTCATTACGGGAGCAGGTAGAGGATTTTGTTCAGGAGCAGATCTCACTGCTGAAGACCGAAGAACTTGGCCTACAGAAGTTTATGAACCGCAATTTGCATGGAACTTAGATCTACTCCATATGCCTAAGCCGACTATAGCTGCTGTGAACGGTGTAGCTGCTGGTGGTGGATTAGGATTGGCATTCCTATGTGATATACGAATTTGTTCAACTGAAGCTCGACTATTGCCTCTTTGGCTAAAACGTGCAATCCATCCAGATGATTTAGTGACATGGACACTCCCTCGTTTGGTTGGTTATAGCCGTGCACTAAAATGGATGTATCTTGGAGACGATATTCCATTAGAAGAAGCAAAAACATCTGGATTGGTTAGTGATGTTGTCCCAGGAGATAAGTTGATAGATGTTACCCTCGAATTAGCATCACAATTGGCTAAAGGACCTACTGCACATTACTCACTTGCAAAACAGTCTGTACTGATGGGACTCAATAGAACACCGTGGGATGCAGTTCTAATGGAATCATGGGGGCAACAAAAAATTCGTACTTTTGAAGATAGTGAAGAAGGTGTGAAGGCATTTCGTGAACAACGTGCACCTGAATTTAAAGGTCGATAATTAAAGCATTATCAATGTAAGGAAAAAATATGCGTATACAAGTGAACAATGAAATTGAAATAAATTATGAATTAACTGGCGACCCAAAAACTCAACCTGTGATAGCTCTAACGCATGGTATGGGTGGTTCACAAGCGAATTGGCAGGCAGACATCCCAGAGTTATCGGAAAAATATGCTGTCCTTCGTTGGGATGTACGTGGGCATGGTGACTCGGACAAACCAGATGTCCCATATAGTGCAGAGATGCATGCACGTGACCTCGCCGGACTACTTCAAGCATTAGATATCAGTCAGGTTTACTGCGGTGGAAATTCAATGGGTGGAGCGATCACTCAACGATTCATGTTAGATTTCCCTCATCTTGCAAAAGCTGGTTTTCTAATGTGCACTTCCAGTCAAGTAAATCCAAAAATGGCAGATGCATGGGAACAACGTGCTACTGTTGCTGAAACCGATGGAATGGAAGCAATGATGGCTGCACAGTCAACATTTGCCAACGCAAATACCAGTGTAAGAGAGCAAGAAAGTACAGCTAAGGAAACAGCTCAAAACAATACATTAAAAATTCCTGGTAATATCTATGCACATATTGTACGAGCTATGGCGTATTATAACTGGACAGATGAACTAGGTAAGATTGATGTACCTGTACTTATTCTACAAGGATTACAGGATACTATGTGCCCTCCTGGAGGAGCAGTGTTAATACATAGACAAATACCAAACTCACAATTGATCATGATGGATGAATGTAGTCATTCAATTCAAACTGATCAACCAGAGCAATGGAGAAGACATCTTCTTAACTTTTTAGACGGAGTTGAATCTTGGTAGCCAAGAGTTGAATAGGAAAGAGATATACATGAGTATTTCAGATATAAAAACACATAAATGGACTACGGCACCGAGGCTTGGTAGTGGTGGAATAGGGATACATGACGATTCTAATGCACAATCATACGGATTTGAAGGTGGATTTGTCGGCGGTGTATCACTATATGAACATTTTGTTGGAGCATTTTTAGAACAAGGGATTGATTGGTTAAATTTTGGTACAGCCTCTTACCGCTTTCGCTTACCAGTCTACGATGGTGAAGAGGTTCATTTTTCCATCGATGCTGATACTCAAACTTTTCAAATTTTAGGAAATGATGACAAAGGTCCTAGGATGCTAGGAACATTTGGTTTGGATTCCGATCCAGTTCAAGTCCCTGCTGGTCAAGCAATGGATCCAATTGATGTTCGACTAGGAGAAGATTCACACCTTGGTAGTATAATGCAATTAGAAATAGACTTTAGCGATCAAGATTTTTCAGGAACCAATTTATCTGGCTTCCCTAATACAATTGACGGGCAACCTACTATCCCTGCAGCGAAATGGACGAATCCTATCGATCTAATTACTACACATTTTGATGAACTCACAACTATCCATAGGACAGGTCGTATTTGGCATCATTCACCCTTGTTTGCTGGTGAAATATTAGTTAAACGAGGCATAATAAATGAATTATATGAACACAGAGGCAATCAAGTAGTGCGATTTTTTGTCGAACAAACTACTTCAGATGGAAGACCTATCGCAACAATAGAACATGAAAGTGTCTATCGATTAGCGAGAGCACAAAGCTAATCTGACATTCGGTTATTCATTACAGGAACTACTAAATGTGGCGTTTTACCATTAGCTGGAAAGATAGTTGTTTTAATGCCATATACGTCAGATAAATGTTGTTCTGTTAAAACTTGTTCAGGTGTTCCTTCCATTAATATCGATCGTTCATGTAGTAGTACGACCTTGTCACAATGAATGGATGCTTGATTCACGTCATGAAGTACCACGAGAATTGTTGCGCCTTCAGATGCTAATTTTTGAAGAAGTACGAAAATATTAAGTTGTGCATCAAGATCAAGATTAGCGGTAGGTTCGTCTAATAAAAAAATATCTGCGCCTTGAGCAAGTGCACGTGCAATAAAAATTTTTCTTTTTTCGCCCCCAGACAAACTACCCATACTACGCAATGCCAGTGGCAAACATCCGACTTTTTTCAACGCCTCTTCAACTGCAATTATGTCTTTTTTAGATTCTTGAGCGAATAATCTTAAATGAGGATAGCGGCCTAACATCACCAAGTCTTTCACTTTCATTTCATCAGGGGCGAACGGAAGCTGTTGAACGACGCCAATTTTCAATGCTCGCTCTTTTGGAGACATATCAGATAAAGAGATAGTGTTTAGAAAAACATTTCCATTCGATGGTTTCAGAAGGCCTGAACACAATCTAAGAAAGGTTGTTTTTCCAGCACCATTTCTACCAATCAAAGCAGTAATATTGCCAGTAGCAATGGTTGTAGAAATATTTTCCAGGATAACGTGATCACCAAATTTGAAACTTACGTTTTGAAATTCAATGAATTGGTTTGATTTTGCAAACATATAATATTCTTACTATCACATAGAAATTCTTTTTTGAGATAAAAGTAACCAAATAAAAAAAGGACCGCCAACCATCGCAGTAACGATCCCAACAGGTATTTCTTGAGGGTTGATAACAGTTCTTGCAATTACATCAGTAATTACAACAAAAGTAGATCCAAAAATTGCAGCAAGCGGAAGTAAAAGTCGATAATCACTTCCTACAATTAACCGAATCATATGCGGGACAATCAGACCAACAAAACCAATAATACCTGCCATGGCAACAGCAGCTGCTGCAATTAAAGAAGCTGCGGCCAGAAGTATCATCCGCGTATTTTCCACATTTAATCCGAGGTTTTGAGCTTGATCATCGTCTAATTGTAATAGGTTAAGTCGATGACCAAAAAAGAAAATGATTGTACTACCAACCAAAATGTACGGAGTGCATAAAATAACCTTCAACCAAGTAATTGTATTAAATCCACCAAATAAAAACCCAAAAATCGGGCGAGCATTTTCACCACCTGTTAATAAAATAAAAGATGTAAAAGCTGAAAATATAGCGGACAAAGCTACCCCCGCAAGAATGATAGAGTAATTATCAAATTTTCCTGCTTTTCGAGCGAGTAGTAAAACTACAACAATAGTTATCCCGCTACTAAAAAATGCAACAATTGGAGATAGAATCCCTACATATAAATTTTGTTGCCAAGGTGAAATAATCAATAATGCGATTCCTAAACTAGCACCTGATGCAATTCCTAACAAAAAAGGATCTGCTAGCGGGTTCCTAAAAATACCTTGATAAGTGGCACCAGAATATGCTAATGCCGCTCCAACAACAATAGCTGCAACTAATCTAGGAAGACGTATTTCTGTAATAATTAACCTAGATGCCTCTGAAATTGGAGATTGATCATTCGTAACAATCATTTGCAAAAAAATTTCTGCAATAGTACCCAAATGAATGTTGGCATATCCCTGGGTTAACGAAAAAATAGAAATAGAAATTAATACCAACAATGCAATGGAAATCTTCATCCAAGCTGAGTCAAAAAAATTATTAAACACGTATTTCATTTACATTGTATCTATCATAATCAATCAAAAATATCTGGATAAACTAATTTTGCAAGTAATTCTAATCCGTTACCTATTCGAGGACCTGGTCGACTGACGATATCACCATCTCTAATTTCCAGAATTTTATCATTTTTAACTGCTGCAATTACCTCCCAACCAGGACGTGCTTTTACCGATTGAACGTTCTCACCATATTGAAAATCTGCTAACAAAATAACATCAGGATTTTCAGAGATAATACTTTCCAAATTCATTTGCGGATAAGATGTCACAGCACTGGCAGCGATATTACGTAACTTTAAAATACTTAATAATTCACCAATAAAACTATCGGAGCTTACTGTCCATAAACCAGGATCAAGTTCATAAAATACTGAGGGACCATTGTTCACATTTTCAAGTTTCTTTTCGATAACATTAATTTGTTTCTTCATATTAACTATTAATACTTCAGCATTGTTTTCCAATGCCATAATTTCTCCTAATAATGATATCTGCAAATAAATTCCATCGATTGAAACTGCACCATCTAGTAATACAGTTGCAACTCCAAGTGCCTTAAGTTGTTGGGTGAGTTCTTCATGCCCGCCTGTTGTAATCACAAAATCAGGTTCATAAGACATAATCGCCTCAGTGGTAGTATCTTGAAAACCTAATTTTGGAAGGTTCTCTGTTGCAACGGGAAAATTAGAATAAGAGTCAACTGCGACTATCGAATCTCCTCCACCGATCGCAAATAAAATTTCTGTTGCAGCAGGAGATAAAGAAAGTACATTTTGCGGCATTTCATTTAAAACGAATGAATCACCGGTTAAATCAGTAACAGTTTTAGGGAAATTAGAATTAGGGTCATTCAAATTTTGATCTACTACAGAATTGGAATTACTACACCCTAATAATACAAATAATGAAAGTACAATAGTAAGAAAAAACGCTTTAAGTCGAAACAAAATTAGCTCCTATCAAAATCAATTATCGATAATGCAAGAACGAATTTGAGACGATCAACATAGAGGTCATTGTTGTATCTCCCGTCCACGCAGGATCTGACACGCTTAATTGCAAAGCCGGTATTCTGACTTAGAAAGTAAAATTTCCATTACAGTTGCGGGACAGTGACGGATTCACACCGATCTTCCCCGGCATCAGTACTAATTGAACTATAGAAATAAATAAGGGTAAAGTTCCTTCTTATAACGCTTTCCAATCAGGTTTTCGCTTATCAGCAAATGCTCTAGGACCTTCAATTCTATCTTCTGATGCAAAGTGTTTTTGCAAGACAGGAAAATTATTGCCTGCACCGATCGCTGACCAAAGAGGAACATCAAGTCCTTTAAGTGCAGCTTCTTTTGAACCCCTAACAGATAATGGTGCACATTCCATAATTTCTAGAGCCCATTTCTCTGCTACAGTCATTAACTCTTCATGTGCAACGACTTCGTTCACTAAACCCCATCGATAAGCTTCATGCGCATCTATATTTTTGCCCGTGAGTATCATCCCCATTGCTATTTTATGAGGAATATGTCGAGGGAGACGATGCACTCCACCAGCTAGCGCAGCTAATCCTACACGTGGTTCAGGCAAACCAAAACGAGCTTGTTCAGAGGCAATTAATATGTCACATGCTAAAGCGAGTTCACACCCTCCACCCATTGCCCAACCATTGACAGCTCCAATTATTGGTTTATATAAATCAAAACGATTTGTTAGACCACCAAACCCACTTTGAACTTGAATTCCCCGCGTATTTCCTACATTTGATCCATCGTTACGAGATGCAGTAGCTTTAAGATCATTACCAGCTGAAAATCCTCTCGATCCAGAACCAGTTAATATTGCAACCCACAAATTTTCATCACGATCAAAGTCATCCCAAACTTCAGCCATTTCATGAGATGCATCTGGATGTAGAGCATTTAATACTTCCGGACGGTTGATGGTAACATAAGCTATATGTTCAATTTTCTCATAAATCACAAAATCATAAACCATAGTTATCCCCGATTCATTTTTTCTCTGGTTTATCAATCAATTTATAAAATAACAAATAGTGGGAGAGTTAGATGAAAAAAAAATTATCTACTGATAGATACACTCATGGACATCATTCCTCAGTAGTTGACCAACATCGGAAACGTACTGTCGAGGAAGCAGCAGCTTTTTTCTTACCTGAGCTAAAAAACAATATGAGGCTATTAGATTTTGGTTGTGGCCCAGGTAGTATTACCGTTGGGTTTACTAAATATATTCCAGATGGTGAAATAATAGGTATTGATATAGTCCCTGAAATTTTAGAACAAGCAAAACAACTAGCAATAACATCTAATGCTTCAAATGTAAGATTTGAAGAAGGTAACATTTATGATTTGAATTACCCAGATAATAGTTTTGATGTTGCATATGGTCACCAAGTCTTACAACATTTACAACACCCTATTGAGGCATTAAAGGAATTGAAAAGAGTGGTAAAACCAGGCGGCATCATTGCTGTGAGAGATGCAGATTACGGTACAATGGTTCATTCACCTTCAGATCCCGTACTACAACATTGGTTAGAGATATATCATGCCGTTGCATCACATAATGGAGCAGAGGCCAATGCGGGACGCTATTTATATTCTTGGTTAATTGATAGTGGATTAAGTGATATAAGAATGTCTTCTTCGACATGGACATTTTACAAACAACGCCAAGTACTTAATTGGGGAGATTCATGGGCGGAGAGAAGCACCAAGTCAGAATTTGCTAAACAAGCTGTCGAATACAAAATAGCGACACAAGGTGAACTAGAATTAATTGCTGATGCATGGAGATCATGGGCTCGTAAACCGAATGCGTTTTTTGTTTTTGTTCATGGAGAGGGGTTGGCATACGTGAATAAAAGTTAAATTTAATCAGCCACTATAGGACCATCCTGTTAAAACTGAAGTTAACGGTTCTCCAGAACCATTGATATCACCTTTTATAACTTTACCCACAACAAGAACATGGTCTCCTATTTCAAAAAATTGATCTGCCTCCAATTCTAGCCACATCAGAGCATCATTCAAGATCGCACAACCATTATCAGAAAGAACATACGCAATATCAGATAATTTATCGTGCTTAATATTAGAATTAGTTTCACTACGTCCTTGTATTTTTGAAGCATCAGTAGGTTGCAAAAATGACCTGGCTAAATTCATACTGTCTTCATCAAGTAAGTTGATAGTCATAGATCGGTTTGCACGAATATTATTAAGGTTCGTTGAGTCAGATTCGAATGAAACTGCAACTAACCTTGGTTCAAAAGACACTTGCATTACCCAATCAGCAATCATAGCATTAGGTTTTCCATCGGTATCTTTTGAACCAATAACATAAATACCATAAGGTAATTCATGCATGGCATCTTGTATGATTTCATCATCATTTTTCGGGCCACGTATTTGTGGAGATGATTTTTCAGACATAATCCTCCTCATGAAATATATATAAGCATAGTCAGATTATATGATTAGTAATGATCATTATAAAAGTACCATTTACTCCACATTTGCTACATATTTGCAGTGGAGCACTTAAATACATTAATAGAATAAGGTTTCAGAATGAAGTTAAGTATTTTAGACCAAAGTCCTATCAGAGAAAACGGTACTCCTTCAGAAGCAATATTTGAGACAATCGAACTCGCAAAGCAAGCCGAATCATTTGGTTATCATAGATATTGGCTGGCAGAACACCATGACAGCTCAGGGCTGGCATGTGCTGCTCCTGAAATATTAATTTCGCAAATAGCTGCTAACACTAAACACATGCGTGTTGGATCAGGTGGCATCATGCTTACGCATTACAGCCCTTTGAAAGTAGCTGAGGTTTTTAGAATGTTAGAAACGCTAAACCCTGGCAGAATAGACCTCGGCCTAGGAAGAGCGCCAGGTAGTAGTCAAAGTGCCGCTCATGCATTAGCTAATGGGTTGGCAACAATGTCATTAGAAGATTATCCTAATCAAATCCAAGATCTTTTGGGTTTTATGAATGGCACATTATCAGAAACACATCCATTTTCTGGAATTCTTGCACAGCCTGCTGGAAAAAATTCCCCACAAGTTTGGATTCTTGGTTCATCCCTAGAAAGTGCTAGAATTGCTGCTGAATTCGGCCTTGCATTCTGTTATGCACATTTCATCAATCCGGTATTAGGAACACAAGCTGTCCAAATTTATAGAGATAACTTCAGCCCTTCAAAATACAATGTTATGCCAGTTGTTACTGCAGGCGTATCTGCACTATGTGCACCTTCGACAGAAGAGGCACTAGAATTATCTTGGAGTAGATATTGCATGCGTTTTAAAAAACAAGGTGTACCTTCAGTAGAAACTGCACTTGACTTTGATTATCACCCTGCAGAACTAGAATATATATCCTATTCACAGAAACGAGCTGCAATTGGAGATCCGAAAACAGTCCGAAATCGTCTCCAAAACATCGCCGATGAACTGAGTATCGATGAACTATTACTACTGACGATAACTTATGATTTTAAAAAACGTATTCAATCCTATGATTTAATCTCTCAACAATTTAATTTAGACCGCTTCTGATGAACGATGTGGAATGCCAGAAAGATCAAAAATCAAGTCAATAAGATCTTCTGAATGTTCCAATTCATTTTCAACACTTAAGAAATCTTCATTTTTTGTAACTAATTTATGACGCGTATTTCCGAGATATTCAACACGCTCAATTCGATCGAGATGTTCCCAATTAATCTCTTTCATTAACTTTCCTCGATGAAAAGCACTTACCCGATCTACATAGACCACAATAAGTGTGGCTGTATTACGCCATGTCATTAAAACAACCGGGAGCATAATCAAGGTTACAACGGCTAGAAAAATTCCAAATCCGATCAACTCGTCAATTCGAGTCAAAAAACCTAAACCAGTAGAAATAATTGAAGCTATTAACGGGAGAGCAAAAGAAGCATTTTGCCACCAACGTGAATGATTTGGGAAAAATTGAACAACTGATGGCGTTGAATTAACAATATTTTTGTCCCGTGAATGTAATAAAGACAAGTCCTGTATATCGTTTTTTAATTCAGTACTCAAATCGCAACCTTTCAATATTAAAGATCCCAAAACAGAATAAATTTATCTTAACAACATTTTCAATTGTAAGTTAGAATTTTTACAACAGTTTGCTTGCTTCAGCATTATTATGGAACATTCAAAGGAATATCAATGCAAAAAGTTGCAATCATTGGCGCAGGTGCAGTTGGATCATATTATGGTGCACGTTTAGTTGAAGTAGGCCATAATGTAGCCTTTCTTGTTAGGCGTGATTATGAAAATTTAAAAAAGAATGGATTAATTGTCCAAAGTGTCGATGGTGATATTTATATAGAAAAACCAAATGTTTATAAAAATTCAAATGAAATTGGTTCAGTTGATTGGGTAATTTGTGCGCTGAAGTCAACTTCAATTGATTCCGCTGAAGAATTAATTAAACCTTGCATTAATAAAAATACAAAGATATTAGTACTAATGAACGGCATAGGTTTAGAAGAAAAAATCCAAACATGGTTCCCTAATAACAACATTTTTGGTGGATTAGCTTTTACGTGTATTAATAGAAGTAGTACGGGTGTAGTAGAACATTTAGATTATGGGGCGATCGTTATTGGACATTTAGGCGATAAACAATCTGAGATTGACGATGCACTATCTCTATGGGAAAAAACTAAAGTAACTGTCACCTCAAAACCATCTCTACGACTTGCACGATGGGAAAAGCTTTGCTGGAATATTCCTTTTAATGGCCTGACTGTCGCATCAGGTGGTGTTTCAACTGAAGTAATTATTGAAGATGTCAATTTAAGACATACTGCAAAGATATTAATGGAGGAAATTATAAATACAGCTAATGCAGACCTTAACCATATCCAGTCTGAATACAAACTTGATATTCAAACTACAACCACAAGTATGATTCGACGAACTTCAGAAATGAAGGCTTACCTACCTAGCACTACCATTGATTTTTTAGCAGGTAAAGAAATGGAGGTAAGTACAATATTTGAAACTCCCCTAGAAATAGCAAAGAAATTCAATATATCAACTCCCTTACTCGAATTGCTTACAGGGCAAATGCGATCGTTAAATAATATAAATAAAATCACGCACAAATATGCGAAAAACAGCTAGAATACACACTATCATTTTGGAGGTTGCATGAAAAAAGATGTCCACTTTGGAGTAATGATTCCACAAATAAAAAGAACTTGGGATCAAGCAATCACAGCTGCAGAGACGTTTGAACATTTAAGATTTGATTCAATATGGGTAAACGATCATTTTTATGGTCCGCAATCCCCCAAAATACCTATGCTAGAGGCATGGTCATTAATTGCTGCACTTGCTGCCCGAACTGACAATGTCGAAATAGGGACATTAGTTACTCCTGTAGGGATGAGAAATCCCCAACATTTAGGAAAAATTATTTCAACAATTGATCATATCTCCGATGGTCGGATAATCGCCGGTTTAGGTTCTGGATGGATGGAACGTGAATTTACTGATTTTGGGATGCCTTTTGGTACAAGAGGAGAACGAACAAACCAGTTACGTGAAACTATCCAGTTATTAAAAAATATGTGGGGAGCAGAAGAAGAAGTTACTCAACATGGAAATTTTGTTCAAGCCACGAATTTGGTAACTGAACCAAAACCTACACGTATACCACCAATCTTAATAGGCGGCACCGGGCCAAAGGTAACTTTACCTTTAGCTGCACAAGAAGCAGATATTTGGAATAATCCTGCAGGATCACAAACTAGATTGGAAGAAAATATATCGAATCTATATCAATCAATGTATTCTGTAAACAGGCAAATTGAGGAAATTATAATTTCTCAACAATGTCTAGTTGCAATAGCACCTACTGAAGAAGAATCAGTACCAATGATTGAATTAGCACAACGAATTTTCGGAACACATATGGGTGATCCTGTCGGTCCATTAGCTATAACAGGTACACCCGAACGAGTTATTGAACAAATTACCAAGCACATTGATTTAGGGTGTTCAATGTTTATGATTGAATTTTTTGGTACTGATACAAAAGTACCAGCACAGCTTTTTGCAGAAAAAGTAATGCCATATTTTAGAAAGGATCAATAAAAATGGATTATACAGTAATTAATTGGGAAGAAATTGGACATGTCGCTGTCGTTACTCTGAATCGACCTGAAGCTTTAAATGCTATGAATCGTGCAATTAGAGATGAATTAATCGATGCAACTTTCAGGGTAAAAAATGACGATAATCTTCGAGTTATGGTTTTAACTGGAACTGGAAGAGCATTTTGTGCTGGTGCCGATCTGAAGGAACGTGCCAAAGGAGATAGCGACCAGAGTTCAGGACCTGCAAGTGTGATCAATAGTTCTCCAAGTTTTACTACTTTGGATATAGGTAAACCAATAATCGCTGCCATTAATGGTTACGCACTAGGTGGAGGATTAGAGATGTCTTTAGCATGTGATTTACGTATCGCATCCAAAAATGCCACATTTGGTTTACCAGAAATTGTGAGAGGATTTTTCCCTGGCGGCGGCGGCCCATTGAAACTACCTCGATTAATCCCACGGGCGATGGCGATGGAAATGTTACTAACTGGAGACCCAATCGATGCAGACACTGCTTTACAATGGGGCTTAATCAGTAGAGTAGTAGAACCTGATGAATTATTACCTACAGCAATGCAATTGGCAAACAGGATTGCGAGTCATGCTCCCCTTGCGGTTAAAGCAAATAGAGAACTGGCCTATGCCACTGATGATATGTCTTTAAGTCAGGTGCAGAGAATGAGTGCATTTTCTCGCTGGATTGTTGGACAAACAGAAGATGCGCAAGAAGGGCCCAGGGCATTTGTTGAAAAAAGAGAACCAGAATATAAAGGACAATGATATTTTATAGCTAATTATATTCAATCTTAATCCCAGCTGAAGAACTATCAACTACAACGCTTGTTTCACCAGAAAGCCATGAAAGAATATCTTGACCAGCAATTTCTCTTCGCCAACCTTGAAGTAGACGAAGATCAGGTTCTATACCACGGTCTGTCGAAAGCCACCATGTAATTAGCATATCGATTTCAGCACGAGTGGCAACGAAACGTGGAGAAATAGAGGCTTCTTTACAGCGAGCTTGAACGATTCCGCTCAAAATTGCAGGCCAAGATTGACCCAATCGAGAAGGTTTTGATTGATTTTCAGGTCGTGGAACTTTTCGATTTTTTCCTTCACGAGCTAAGAGTAATAAATGTGACCCATATCTATCAATTGTACGTTTACCAATCCCACGGATTGAAGAAAGTGCTTCAATAGTAGCTGGTGCACGCCGACATAGTTCAAGAAGTGTTCGATCATTCATAATCCATCCTGGAGGATTGTTCGAACTTAACGATTCTTTTTCTCTCCAAGACGCAATATGCTGAAGTATGCCTCTAGCTTTAGCATTCAACGAAGCCCATCCCTTAACTTTGGTGTACATCCTCTCAGGATCAATTTTCTGACTCCATGAATTTGATAAGAAATTACACTCATCAAAAAACCATTCTTCTCGATTTAGCTGAGCTAATTTGCCCTTAAGTGTCTCCCATAGCAAAGGAAGATATCTAACATCATCAAGTGCATACCGAATTTGTTCTTCATCAAGTGGTCTTTTTGACCATTCGGTGTATTGAGAACTTTTATCAATTTTTATGTCGAGTATTTTTTCTAAAAGCGGTGCATATCCAATTTGATCACCTAACCCTAAAAATCCTGCCGCAATCTGAGTATCAACAACTCCTCGTGGTTTTGATTGAAATCGAGTATGTAGTAAGGCTATATCAGCCTGACCTGAATGTACGATCATTTCAATAGTTGGGTCATCTACGATACCTATAATTGGACTTACATCGACTTCAAATGGATCAATTGCAACGACACTGACTTCTATCGATTGTTTTTCTACCCAAGAAAGCTGTATCAACGATAATTCCGGGACATAACGTTCTTCAGTAATAAATTCTAAATCGAGACAAAAACTACGAATTTCTTTAATTCGAAGACAAATATCTACAACTTCTTGATCATTAGTTATTACATTATCACTTAACAAAAAATCCCTCGCCAATTTCAGTTATTCTCGAGGTGTTGCAGAATAGTCTTGATAGGGACCATCTCTCCAAGCAAGAGCTTCTTTAAATCCCTCATTTTGCATTTTATCAGCCCACATATATGATTGACTTGTATAAAGGCCGGCTGCATCAAGGTCTGTACTAGAATGCACAGAACTATAGATACCCATATTTTCATAAAATCTATTAATATGAATTTTTAACATTGCTAAATGGTCTGCTGGAAGATTAGCAATGCGATCTGCAAGAGCAATAGTTTTATCTTCTAAATCATTTATGTCCCATGCATAGTTAATTAGGCCAATATTTGCAGCTTCTTCACCGGAAATATTTTCACCAGTATAAAATAATTCTTTTGCCTTTCTCATCCCAATAATCAAAGGCAAAATCATTGATGTACGTGACCCAGCAAAACGTAATCCTGGATGACCAAATCGAGCTGCTTTATCCGCAGTAACAAGATCAGACATCATGGATAATTCACACCCACCTGCAATAGCAAAACCATGAACTTGAGCTATCGTAATTTTTTGAATATTCCAATAGTACATATGAATATTTGTGATTCGCTGCATACCTCCTCGGATACCTTGCCAAAGTCGTCGATTTGAATCATCATGAGTTTTAAATTGCCTAGCAATCGCATCTTCACCTGTTTTTTCTGCAGGTGTAAGATCATATCCAGCACTGAATGTGCGTCCTGCCCCCTTAAGGATTATCACACGTGCAGAATCGTCAGATTCTAAGAGTTCAAGTGCGTCACGTAATTCAAATAAGAGCTCTTGCGAAAGTGCATTCATTTTTTCAGGACGATTTAAAGTAATTCTTGCAATACGTTCGTCAGTTCCTAATCGATCAATTAGTAAATTTTCAAACTCAAGGAAAGTCATGATTGCTCCTAAACGTTTAAATTTTAATATACTTGAGTAATATTATTCATAGAAGGCATTGAAAGCCTATTAATGCAATTATGTAAAATAAGATGATGAAAACAACGATATTTCAACAAAAACAAATTTTTCGGGAAAATGCACTACGCACCAGAGATGCTATCTCCAAAACCGATCGTAGACAATATTCAGAAAAAATTTATAATTTTTTACTATCGATGCCTGTTATAAAATCGTCTTCAACGATACATACATATGTTTCGAAAGATAGTGAAGTTGCTACTCATCTATTTATAGCTACATTACTAGAAAATAATATTAATGTTGTATGTCCACGTATGCTAAAACATAATCAATTAGAACATTCTGCTATTAATTCGTTTGAAGACTTGCAAAAAAATAAATTTGGAATATTAGAACCAAAAAAAGAATTATTACCTTTTTCTATTAATAACCTTGATGTGATAATTGTCCCAGGGTTAGCTTTTACCCGAACAGGGTGTCGCCTTGGGTATGGAGGAGGCTTTTATGATCGTTTTTTAACTAAAGCGAATGTAGTATCAATTGGACTAGGGTTCGACAAGCAGATAATCAATCAATTACCCCATAACAAAGATGACAGTATCCTCGACTATATAGTTACGGAAAAAGAAATTATACAGATAGAAAAAAAATATGAACTTTGAATCATTATTACTTAGCTGGTATTGCGGTGTTTTTATTATAATAGCAACATTAATTTTTCCTTTAGGTTCACTCCGTTCTTGGGCGCTTACAATTGGTGTCGGATTAATGATCAGTTCATCATTTATTTTAGCTGGAGAACATCTAGTTTTTTATTCATGATCGGAATATTATGGGCACTATTTCCAATTACCCGCTTAACACAGAACATTTTAAAAAATGGCTTCGATTAGAAGCTGAAATCAATGATTGGAGAAGGATTGTTCGAGTTGACGACACAACCATTCTTATCTCAAAATTTGAAGAAGATTTTGCACACAATCTCCATCAATCAATTTCGCAAATACCCGAACTTTTAAAATTACCCATTATAAAAATGCAATATACGAATTCAGCAATGAAAAACAATAATATAGAGCGTACAAAAAATTGGTACCATGCTGTCAGCTATATAATCGACTCATCATTGAACAAAACTAACATAGACAATAATCGTGTCATCGAAATACAAGCTGGCATAGATTCAATTTACTCAATTCTTGAAACGATACTTTGGACAAGCCCCAAGACTATGGATACCTACAAACCACACGAAGGAGAAATCACAGCATATGAAGATCTGTTGAAATCGATGGAAAACAGTCACGATATATTTACCAAATATTATGGAAATTATGAAAATCGCAAAGTTGTCAATCACTGTCCAGGTGCAATTATCGCAAAAACAATGATTACACATGCATGGGAAGTATGCACCAAAACTTCTCTAAAATAAGTTCAGCTCAATGGGTTTAGATGAACTATTACTTTCAAATTTTAAATGAACAAGGTGGCGTTGTAATTTTCCAGATATAGTACGCGGCAATACCTGTTCACTAATAAAAAATTGACGGGGATGTTTATAATTAGCCAAGTTTTTATCTAGGAAATTTTTTAACTGGGTGGCATTAATCCCAATTTTATCTTGAGTTAAGACCAATACTGCAATAATTTTTTGTCCCCATTCATCATCAGGAAATCCTATAACTGCAGCTTCAGCAATATTTGCAAAGTTAGAGAGTACATTTTCAACTTCTGCAGGATACACATTTTCCCCACCCGTAACGATCAGATCATCTCTACGATCAGAAATAAACAAGTATCCTTCATCATCTAAATGACCGATATCTCCAGTATGGAGCCATCCATCAACAATTGTTTTTTGCGTAGCATCAGATTGTGCAAAATATCCAACCGTCACTGTAGGTCCTTTTACTAATATCTCACCTATATCTTCTTCAGAAATATTTTTTTCAACCCGTAATGTATTGATAGATAAAGCTTTGCCTGCAGAGCCGATTTTTTCGATTGCGTCATGATGCGAAAGTGTAGAGATTTGTGATGCGGCTTCGGTTAAACCATAGGTTTGCAAAACAGGTAATCCACGTAGTTGTGCTTTCTCAAGTAACATTTTTGAGACAGGTCCACCACCTACCAAAACGGCACGAATTGTATTTGGGAATACGCCATCATCAAATTCAAGCATACGTTTTAACATTGTTGGTACCACAGAGAGTAAAGTAATCGATGAATTTCTCAGATAAGAGTTAACCAATTCCTGATCAAAACCTTCATGGATAACTGCACAAGTACCATATATTGCACTACGCATCAAGATCGATAACCCACCGACATGATAATAAGGCATACATAATAACCAACGATCTCGATTATCTACTCCTAAATTTTGAGCAGATCCGACAGCACTCCAATAATAATTCCCGTTAGTTAACATTACTGCTTTAGGTTTTCCTGTTGTACCAGAGGTAAATATAATTGAATGAACATCATCTCCTTTCATTTCACTAGTATCAGGTAATTCGTAGTCATTGTCCTGGAGTAGTAATTCAGAAGTAATAATATTTATGTCATGGCTTTCAGCAAGTTTCCTAGCGACTTCAAAACACGATTCATCTACGATTAGGTTACAAACATTAGCTTCACGAAGTTGAAATAACAACTCGTCATTTTTAAGACGAATATTTAAAGGTAAAATCGGTGTACCCAAGCGTGGTATTGCATGCAAAAACAATGAAAATTCGAAGGAAGAACTAGTTAACAGTGCGATAGGAGAATTTTTATTAGAAATGTTTTGGTTGAGTGCACTAGTTACCTTATAAACTACAGTGTTCAATTCAGCATAGGTGATTTTTTTTCTGTCAGAAAATTCCAGAGCAATAACATCGGGATGTGAGTGTGCACGAAAATCAACCCAATCCTGATAAGAAGGAAGATCTACACGCATAATTCAATGTTCCTCCATGGTCCATGAGCTATTTTATCGACTGCATCACGTTCAGGAATAATTCCAAGTCCGACTTGATCATGCAAGTGGATCATCCCTCTCTCAGGCTTCAAAGTTTTTAGAATCAAATCAGATTTTAAATATTCTCCAGTTGCCAAGCCATGGAATTCTCCATTACGAATAGCTGCGGCGAGTTGAACTGCCGCAGCTATTCCAATTGAAGAATCAAAAGCAGTTGTGACAATTATTTTGATATCACATTGCAATGCTTTTTGGGCTATAGCCCATGCAGTTGTAATGCCGCCTAAAAGCATAGGTTTCAAAACAATATAATCAACAGCAGAACCATCAAAAATATTATCGCGTAAAATTCGTGAATGTATCGACTCATCAGCTGCGATAGGAATATCCGAATAGTTAGATAGCTGATTCAAGCCTTCAACATCTTCAGGAGAGATTGGTTGTTCAATTAATGAAATATTAATTTTGGCAAATTTATCTATAGCCTTAAATGCTGTCAATCTATCCCAAGAACCATTAGCATCAACACGTAATAGTATTTCTGGGAATTCTTCCCTTAAGATCCGTAGCCTTTCAAAATCATTTTCGAGAGAACTTGCTCCCACCTTAACTTTTAAAGCACGATAACCATTTTCAACAATTACTTTGGCATAATCTATAATCTCAGAAGTACCTATAGTTCCTATGATGGCGTTAGATCTTAAAGTTAACGCTATAGGATCAGAAGAAATAAATTCAGCGACACTCTTGTTGATGGTCTTTGCCCTTAAGTCAAGCAGTGCAATATCCAAACCTGACTGTAAGGTAAGAGCAGTATTTTCAGAAAAAAATACTGGTTTTTCTTCCAAATATTTTAATAAAAATGGGCCATAATTTTCAATTAGGCCAATTAAATGATCGACGTTTTCTCCAGTTTCATTTTCAAGTGGAGAAACTTCACCGAAGCCTTTTACACCAAAATCATCAACTAGTTCTATAAAAATACCGCGTTTCACACTAAAATGGTGTTTTGAACCATTAAATGGTTCAGTAAAAGATAATGTAAATGGACGCCAATTCAGGGAACAAATCTTAGAATTCACAAAAATAAACCTACGGATATTAATAATGCAAATGACAGATGCACCATCGCTGTTCCCCTAAGGGCAGAATTTAAAGATGGTCCATCTTGACGATATAAAATTGACATTGCAGGTTTGATACACAAAGGTAACGACAAGAGAAAAATCAATGCTGAAGAAGGTAAAATATCAAAAAAAATGAAAAGTAGTGGTGTACTGTAAGCTATTACTAACAACATCACATATTCATACCTTGCAAAAGTTCGACCACATAATACTGCAAGAGTATATTTTTTCGATCTTCTATCAGTTTCAATATCGCGGATATTATTAACAACTAAAATTGCCGTAACTAAACATGCAATAGGGATCGAAATCAATATAATTTCAATACTAATCGTTTGTACTTGGACATAAAAAGTTGCGCAAACTGCAATCAGTCCAAAGAAAATAAAAACAAAAAAATCACCCAACCCTTTATATCCAAAAGGCCATGGACCACCGGTATAAGTAACTGCTGCAAGTAATGAAAGGATACCTATGACTAATATTGGCCAGCCAACGATATAGAAAAAATATAGCCCAATTATCGTTGAGATTCCGAATGAAATACTTGCACCAATTAATATAGCTTTTTCAGAAAGTAGTCCTTGCTGAATAACTCGAATCGGTCCGATTCGTTCTTCATTATCTGCACCTTTTCTAAAATCAGAAAAATCATTTGCCATATTTGCACCAATTTGAATAGCTATAGCTCCGAGCATTGCTAAGACAGTAATCAAAAGATCAAAAGAATAGGTATAGTGAGCCATTGCAGTTCCGACAATCACAGGGGCGATAGCAGCTGGCAAAGTAGGTACACGAATAGCCATAACCCATACAGTAAAAGATCCATATTTTAAACTTTTAGAAGATGTACTCATTATCTATCCCAATAATTTTTATTAAGAAATTTTAGCACTAATGCATTGAACTCATCAGGACGTTCTAGATGAACAGCATGTCCGGCACCCTCAACAATATTAAATTCCCCGCAATCAAGTTCAATTAATAATTTACGTGCAATATCACAGAATTTATTATCAAGACTGCCACAAACAAACAATACCGGAACCTTAATTTCTGAAATATCTTCGATCGGTGATTGCGCACCAGTCCCCATTCCACGAAGGCTATTAGCTAACCCTAAAGGATTGTTTTGAAGTCTTTGTAAATGTAGCTCACCTTTTACATCATCTGATAGGCTGACTTGAGTTTGCCAAAGTGGAATAGCTTCCCAATAATTAACAAAATTTTCTATACCAAAAGATTCAATATCGTCTGCTAATTTCTCATCAGATTGAATACGTAAAGAACGTTCTTTTTTATCTATTAATCCGGGCGATACACCTTCAAGGACGAGTCCACTTACACTAGAAGGGGACTGAATTGCTATCTGTAATGCTGATCTGGCACCCATTGAATAACCTAACCAGATAGCTTTCATATGACCAAGTTCATTAACCAATGTCACTAAATCATTAACATTGGAACTCATTCTATAATGCTTAATTTGAGTTGGAGAATCAGTTAAACCGTGACCAACCATATCAATAGAAATAACTTCAAATTTATTTTCTAGAACATTTTGCAAACTTGTCCAGGTCTGCACTGAACCAGTAAAACCGTGCAACAAAACAATGGGAGGGCCACTCCCAGAACGAATATAATGAAATCGATTCCCATTGATGTCTATTTGAGACATATTTGTTTATATACCAAGTTCTGATAAATAATTAGTTAAATGTTGATTTATATAATCGACGATTTCTAAATGTAAAGTAACATTTCTATTTCTATCTGTTTGAATCTCAATTACATCCAAGCCAGTACTATTTTGACATTCAGTAAAAGTTTCAGCAAAATCATCCATTGAAATTAAATGATGTTGACCGTGAAATAATTGAGTAATCGAAGAAAAATCTAAATTATGTGGAGTTCCAAAAAATAATTCGAACCTAGAGCCTGCAAGATTTTTTTGAGGCAAAAATTCAAAAATACCTCCACCATTATTATTGATTAAAATTATGGTTAAGTTTAAATCATATGCATATACTGGCCATAGTCCATTTTGATCATGAAAAAATGAAAGATCCCCAATTAACAATACCACTGGGAAAAGTGACACTGCTGCGGCACCGGCTGCACTTGAAACAACACCATCAATTCCTGCTGCGCCTCTATTTCCACGTATATATATATTTTTCTTTGATTTAGCAAAAAAACTATCAACATCACGAATTGGCATACTATTTCCAGAAATCAATACCGAATTTTCTGATAAAAGAGTTCCTAACTGAATTACGGGTGATCCTTCAAATATCTCAGTATTTTCAGAATCCCAAGCAATAATTGAGGAAGCGACAATTTGATCAACATTTTTCCAAAGGTTTAACCATTCAGGAGAAATCATATTTTCCGAAGAAATAGAATGTATCAATTCTTCACATATCCAAGAAAATTTACCTCTCAGGAAAAATGTGGCCTTATTATCAGGATCTCGCCAATCATTAGTTTCAGAACCAATTTCATCAAAAACAACATGTAGACTTTCTGGCATAGCATTTAGCCATTGGTTAATCACTTTAGATACTGGAGCTGCACCAAATCGCAGAATCACTTCAGGTGATGCTAATCGTGAAAAATTTGAATTACGCAATGACAAATCAGCATGGGCAATTGTAGCTTCAGATATATTTCCAGTCCGTAAGTTTGAAAGGGGATCTGCAATTAACGGCCATCTTAATATGTTTGCGAGTTGGACAAGATCTTCAACATTAGATTCATTTGTTTCAGGACCTACAATTATTACACCTTTTTTTTGAGAAATTTTTTGGGATAAATTTCCTAAAGATTGTCCCCCGAAAAAATCATGATCTTGATGGACAACGTCAATTTTGGGTGCTTTAGATGTATATTCATCTGTTTGATCATTCAATAATGGCTCACTTAAAGGAAAATTAATATGTACTGGGCCAGGAGGTGAATTGTTCGACACAACATATGCTTTAGTAGCGGTCATTTTTGCAAATTTAACAATCGATTTTTTTTCAACTATAGGCATGTCGAAAAACCATTTAACATGATCGCCAAATATATTTATCTGATTAATAGTTTGTGATGCACCGCTTTCACGCAAAGTAGGAGGTCTATCAGCTGTGATAACAATTAGTGGAATACGTGAAAGATTAGATTCGACTATAGCAGGAAGATAATTAGCAACAGCTGTACCAGAAGTACATATAAGTACCACAGGACTTTTCTTTTCTCGAGCAATACCTAATGCAAAATATGCTGCAGAACGTTCATCTAAATGAAGCCAAGTTTTTATTGAAAGAGCAGGATTCGTAAAAGCAAGAGTTAAAGGTGTATTTCTTGATCCCGGAGAAATAACTGCATGTTTTATACCACTAGCAATTAATTGTTTTACAAAATTATTTACATATCGATCTTGTAATAATGACATCTACACTCTTACTGGATTACTTTCAAAGGGATTAATATAAGCAATATTAACAGGATTTTTATGTCTAATCGCTTTGGAGAGAGGTTGAAATTTCAATAACAATTCTTCGAGTTCATCATCTACATTAGAATCAGCTACTATTCCATTACCCGCAAAAAGCCAAGCTATATTTTCTGCAATTAGGCATGATCTTAAAGCAACTGCAAATTCACCTTTACCATTAGCATCAACCCAACCCACAGGTCCTGCATACCAACCGCGATCAAAATTTTCATAATGATCAATAATTTCCCTAGCATCGTATTCCGGATAACCACAGACAGCTGGTGTAGGATGCAGTTGATCAACTAAATCAATGATACTTAGGCCTTCTGTAGGCTCCGCATAAATTGGAGTTAACAAGTGTTGAATATTTTGAAGTTTACGAATCTTAGGGGTTGAATCTATATTTACCTTCAAGTCCAATCTATTTAATTTTTCGACTATAGAATTGATCACTAATTGATGTTCCAATTTACTTTTGGGATCAGAAAGCAATTCGGTTGCTAATTTACGATCTTCATCCAAATTATCTCCGCGCCCTATCGAAGCTGCGAGCGCTGCAGTCTCAATACCGTCGTCGGTCAAACGCACCAATAATTCAGGAGACGCACCAAAAAAAACCCCTTCCCCAATATTCATATGGAACAAAAAACACTCCGAATAGTTCATTCGCAAATAATTAAATGCATCATTGAAATTCCAATCTTTATCAAGTGACAAAGCAATAGAAGCAGCCAAAACTACTTTTTCATACCTGTTATTACGTATATTTTTTGTAATTTTTGGAATAGTTTGTGACCAATTTGTTTCATTCATGATTTTAAATCGCATATTATCTGGATAGAATTTTTTTGATTTATTCTTAGAATTATCCTTTGGAATTAACTTATTAAGTAAATTCAATAGTTCGTGACTTTGAAGATCAGGCGCAATAATGACTCCTGATTTCGACCCCGAGCGAACGAAAAGTAGTTTAGGGAGTATCAGTTGCCCTTCACCAAAAGATTCCCAAGGAGTAGCGAGTGGTCTTGAATTATTAAATCGAAACCCCCCCAGTAGTTTAGGGGTAAGATAATCTTTATGGGCATTACAGCCAGATTGAAAGATTCTCTTAATCTCTTGCCCCATATCTGTGAGATCATGTCCGGGTTTATTCGTTAGTGTTTTTGCAGTCCCGATCCCCACTAAAGTAAAATTTTCAGCAGGGCGTTCAAAAAAAACACAAATATCTTTATCTAATTTTGACTGTACAAGTAGTGATGGATCGAAAAAATCAGAAAATTCAATAGAAACAAATCGATTTATTGAATTATTGCCTACTGCGTTCAAAATTTGAGATTGAACAGCATAAAACAAATCAGCGAACATATTTTAAATCTGTCTCCACAATTCAATTATCATAAATATTTTATCCATAGTTAACGTTATAGACTGTAGAACATTAACAATTCTATTTTTTTTATCTAATTTTGACTTGATTTAGAGTAGTTGGTGAATTAAAAGACTTACTCACTATACTTATATGTGAGTAGTGTCCCGCATGTTCTGGCATAAGCAAACCTATACAACTATCTCCAGGTGCAAGTAATCCACAGGATAATATTTTTTCCTTCAACGGTTCAGACACTGTTCCTGACCAGATTTCAAAAGAACGAGTTTTATATTCCAAATTAACTACTCCACCGATAGAAAATTGTAGGTGAGTATTTGGAATATCATATGACATTGCCAAAAAATCAAATTCAATGCCCCAACGTTTCCATTCAATACCACCAATATGTGGTCCTAGTCCGAAATCACTACAACCAACATCATTACATCCTGACAAACCAATTTCTCTAGTATTTACATTGAATTGATTTATTTCATTTAAACTTCCAAGTGATGATATATCTTTTTTCCAATTAACCGTCATTTCGGGGGCATCACGTTCGAAACAATTAGAGTAAGATTTGGTTGAAAAATCGTAATCACAAAATCTGTATTCCGTTGCATGTTTAATGCTTGACCATGTGAAGTTAGATTCATATCTATCGACAACTTTTTTAGAATTGAAAGCAATAAATGATGGTGTACCTATGGGCATAATTAATTTTTCTTCAACATCGAACATTATTATTTCAGCATCAGCTTTACCGAAGTTATCTTTTACCGTAACAACAAATTCAAAAGGACCTTCGGCATTTTGTGGAATTTGAAAGCTAATTTGCGAATTATCATTTACAAAAGATAACTTAGAACCTCTCTTTTGTTCCCATGAAAAATCAAGTTGATCGTTATCGGGATCAACAGCAAATGCATTTATTACAACCGAAGAGCCTAAATACATCTTTGGCACATCAACTGAATTGATTGTTGGAGCATTATTGTAACCATACAGTTCTGGGAGTTGTTTTTTTTCAATTTCAGATGCTTCCGTTTTACAGGTACTTATGTCCGAAGTATTGAATGTGGGATACATCAAGTCATTACGATTTGAGCTATGACCAAAGCCAAGCACGTGCCCTAGCTCGTGTGCTACAAGTGAATCGAAACACGTCAATGAATAGTTTATCTTTTCATCAATAACTATATCAGTCTCTAAAAATCGCTTATCTGTCTCACTTGTCTCGTTATTATATATTTTTTGCCATCTCCCACGTGTTATTGCAGCCTGAGTACCTCGTACTACATTACGGTAATCATCAAATGCTATTTCATTTGTGTTATTTCCAAAAAATGCCGATACACCAAATTCACAATTTCCCACATATTTCAAACCGACTGCTGCATTAGTACTATTCCACATGTTAGTTGCTTTGACGACAGAACTATTGAATTCTTTTTCAGACAATGCTATTGGTCGGTTTAATTGCCGAGTACAAACTTCAACCAATGCATCATCAGGAAACCAGCGCGCAGGTAACCCTCCACACGAGGAATTAGAAATTTCATCATCACAGTCACTAAACCAATCAATAGTTTTTGCTAAAATAATAGAATTATCTACAAAATTTGCGTCCGAATCAGTCGCTAAGTTTACATGATCGAAACTATGTGAATAAGAATTTATTTCATTACTCGAAAAAGTATCATTAGGGTAAATTATATTAACTAATCCAGTTACTAATAATATCACTACAAATAATTTAATTAAGCTTTTCATATGAGGCTTTTCCAGCAAACATAACTCTTAGTAGAAAATTACTCACAATATGTTTTATTTCTTACATAGAGATTATCAAGTATCGAATAAAAGTAAAAAATGAGCTCCGCATACTACTATATGCTTATTCATATTTATTATCTAAACACATAAATTAGGTTCTCGTGTATATTATTCAGACCAAACAACATAGTAAAAGAATCTAGGAGTGCCATATGGTTACAGGCTATGAAGAAATAAGTAAAAATATCGCAGATCTAAAATCTTCACCAAATATTAATGACTATGAATCTGAAGTTACGTCGTGGTCATGGGAAAATATTTGGAATGAATTAGACACTCCTAATGGATTAATCAACCAAGCACACGAATGCATTGACAGACACGCGAATGGAGAACGTGCGCAAAAATTAGCAATGATATGGAATGCGTCAGATGGTAAAATTGAAGAATACACTTTTTCAGACTTAAAGAAAGAAACTAATATTGTTGCCAATGCTTTCCAAAAGGCTGGAGTACAAAAAGGCGACCGAGTATTCTTCCTCAGTGATAGAATCCCTGAATTATATTTTGGAGTTTTTGGGACATTGAAATTAGGTGCAATAGCAGCTCCTCTTTTTTCAGCATTTGGACCTGAACCAATAAAAGAAAGAGTTCAACGCGCAGATGGAAAGGTGATAGTAACCACACCTAAATTACTTGCGAAAGTTAATGAAATACGATCGGAGTTACCTTCACTTGAATCAGTCATAGTAATTGACACACGCGACGACGATCCTATTGCCGAAGAAGATATCGCATGGAGTAAACTATGTGAAGGAATGTCTGATGATTTTACTATCGAGCCGACTGGACCTGAAGATTGGTCCATTATGCATTTTACTAGTGGCACAACTGGCCTCCCTAAAGGAGCAGCACACGTCCATAATACTGTAGTAAGTCACTACGCAACTGGTAAATATGTATTAGATTTTCAAGAAGATGATATCTATTGGTGTACTGCAGATCCTGGATGGGTAACTGGGACATCATATGGAATGTTCGCACCATGGAGCAATGGAGTCACCCAAGTCATTGATGAAGGGGGGTTCGGTGCAAATAGGTGGTACGAAATAATCCAAAAATTCAATGTCACAGTCTGGTATACAGCACCAACTGCTATTCGACTACTTATGAAAGCAGGTGCAGAACGAGCACGTAGATATGATTTAAGTTCTCTGCGTTATGTGATGTCTGTTGGTGAACCACTTAATCCTGAAGGGGTAGTGTGGGGACTTGAAGCATTTGATCTTCCCATTCACGATAACTGGTGGCAAACTGAAACAGGCGCAATTATGATTGCGAACTATCCAATCCTTCCGATCCGCCCTGGCTCTATGGGGAAACCTTTCCCAGGAGTCTATCCAGCAATAATAGATGATGAAGGTGCTGAAATTGAAGAACCCATGGTTGAAGGACAACTGGCTGTTCGTCCTGGATGGCCTTCAATGTTCAGGACGTACTGGAATGATCAAGAACGATACGATTCACGATTTAAGAACGGGTGGTACCTCACCGGAGATAAAGCCAAAAAAGATGCAGATGGATATTTTTGGTTCGTAGGAAGAGATGATGATGTAATCAATACTGCAGGACATTTAGTAAGTCCTTTTGAAGTTGAAAGTGCTCTAATAGAGCATCCAGCTGTAGCTGAGGCAGGCGTTATTGGTAAACCTGATGATTTAGCTATGGAAGTCGTCAAAGCGTTCATTACACTTAATGAAGGTTTTGATGAAAATGCTGAACTGATGCGTGATATTAATAACCATTGCAGAACTCGTTTAGGGCCAGCAGTTGCACCACGTGACATTCAAGTTATTGAGATTTTACCTAAAACCAGAAGTGGTAAAATTATGAGAAGACTTTTGAAAGCACGAGAACTAGGTTTGCCTGAAGGCGATACATCAACACTTGAGGATGATTAATAGTAGGAAGTTATATCAACAAAATATGGCGACTAAAAACACCAATGATAATAATGAACCTCAAATACATAGAGGCCTCAATGGGGTCTATTTTGATCGAAGCGCATCCAGCTACATAGATGGACGTAATGGGATTTTGCTTTATCGAGGATATTCCATCCATGATCTTGCAGCATATTCAACATTTGAAGAAGTCAGTTACTTACTTTTATATGGTGAATTACCGAATAAACTCGAATTAGCAAATTTCAAATCACTATTAGCATCTTCAAGAAAATTACCCGCACCAGTATTAGAAATTATCAAAAGCCAAACTACAGCACATCCTATGGATGCGGTGCGCACAGCAACTTCAGCTTTAGCAGCTTTTGATCCAGAAACAAATGATAATTCGTATGATGCTACTATTCGAAAAGGTATCAGAATTACTGCGCAGGTACCGATGATTATTGCAGCACATCATCGATTGCGCAGTAATCTACCGATTATCGAACCAGACCACGATCTCACACATGCTGCTAACTTTTTATACATGCTACAAGGAGAAAAACCTTCTGCAGAAGCCCATCAACTCATGGATACAGATGCAATCTTACATGCGGAGCATGGATCAAATGCTTCATCATTTACTGCACGTGTAGTGGCAGGAACTGATGCTAATCTACATGCATCGATTACATCAGCAATTGCAGCACTTTCAGGGCCTGCACATGGTGGTGCAGCTGAAAATGTCATGTTAATGGCTCAAGAAATAGGTGAGCCAGAAAATGCAGCTGAGTACGTTAAGAATTTGCGTAAGCATCGAAAACCTGTCATGGGTTTTGGACATAGGGTTTATCGCACGGAAGATCCACGAGCGCGACATATGCGTGATGGAGTTGAAAGACTTTCCACACAATTAGGAGAACCTAAATGGTTTAAGATCCTGCAAGCAACTGTTGAAGCTATGGCACCTTATGCACGTTTAGGCGTGAATGTAAACGTTGATTTTTATGCAGGAGTTGTTTACCACTTACTCGGGATACCCGAGGATATTTTTGTCCCTATTTTCGTAATGGGGCGTGTACCAGGATGGGTAGCACAGGTAATTGAACAGCAAGAACATAACATTTTGATCAGACCACTTACGGTTTACAATGGGCCAGAGCCACGCGAGTATCCATCAGAAAATTAAACTATCCATCTCAATCGATATGACGCACTATTATTTTTCCAAAATTAGCATTACTTTCCATATAATGATGTGCTTTAGCAATTTCAAAAATCGAATATTCTGAATCGATAATCGGTAGAAGAGAACCATTTTCGAATAAAGGGAGAACCCTAGAACTAAATTTTTGTGTTAATGAAATTTTCTCCTCAATTGAACGTCCACGTAATAATGTTCCTCTAACTTGTGCTCTTTTAGACATTAACATCCCTAGATTTACTTCTAATTTACTGCCACCTAATGTTCCAACTATAACCATGCGCCCACACTCTGCCAAAGCAGTAAGATTATCTCGCCAATAAGGGGCTCCAATGACATCAAGTACAACATCAACCCCAGCATCATGAGTGATTTCATTGATTATTTCAGCAAAGTTGTCTTCGTTATAATTAACACCAACATCCAGGCCAAGCTTTTTAGCACGTTCAATTTTCTCACTAGTGCTTGCTGTTCCAAAAACGAAACATCCCTGAGTTTTTGCTAATTGAGAAGCGGCAGTACCAACACCCGATCCGATGGCATGTATCAATACTTTTTCACCCATCGTAAGTTGACATTGCTCAAAAAGTGCGTCATATGCAGTTAAGAAAACCTCTGGGATAGCGGCTGCTTCGTATAATGATAAATTAGAGGGAACTTTCATCAACATACGTTCATGGACTACTAATTTTGATGCATAGCCACCACCACTTAATAAGGCCATTACTCTATCGCCAGGTTGCCATAAAGTAACACGCTCACCTATTGATTCCACAGTTCCAGCCATCTCTAAACCAGGGATATCATCTCGTGTACCCACAGGGCCTGAGTACCTTCCTAATCTTTGAAGTAAATCAGCTCGATTTAACGCCGTTGCAGCAACAGAAATCAACACTTCATCTGGCGCTGGAATAGGATCTTCAATTTCTTGTATTTCAAAAACTTCGGGTGTACCAGGTTCTTTGATTACAGCAGCACGCATATTACACTCTCTTAATATCTAAGGATAATTAGATCAAATTTAGGTTTACAAACTTTTTCATAAAGATGGTAATGTAAATAAGAGTATTACTGCGAGTATAGGGATAAAAAAATTATGATCACCGACATATCAAATTCAGAATCGATGATTGCTGACTTTATAGTAAATGCCAAAGTATCTCCAGAAGTCCGGCAAACGACTCGGAGATATTTATTAGACTGGATGGGATCAGCACTTGCAGGATCTTCAAAAATTCCTGCGCAAAGTATCAATAATGTGATCAATCAACTAGGAGGAAAACCACATTCAACAATTCTTTCCGATGGGACGAAAACGTCACCTACATTTGCTGCATTCTCTAATGCCGCTTCATCGCATATCCTTGAGATGGATGACGTTGATATGGGTTCAATTTTCCACCCTGCAGCACCTATAATCCCAGCTTGCCTGGCGATAGGAGAAATGTTAGATACTGATGGAACACAATTATTAGATGCGATTGCGATTGGTTACGAAGTGGGTATCAGGGTAGGTGAGGCGCTCGGAACAACACATTATGAAAAATGGCACACCACGGGTACCGCAGGTACTTTTGGGGCTACTGCTGCCACTTCAAGGCTCTTGGGGTTAAGTACTCAAGAAACTCTTTCAGCAATCGGAAGTGCTGGCACAATGACAGCAGGATTGTGGGAATTCTTGGTAGATGGTGCTATGTCAAAACAATTACATCCAGCTAAAGCAGCACATGATGGCATTTTAGCTGCACTACTAGCTCAACAAAAATTCACATCAGCTTCCCAAATCCTTACTGGCGAAAAAGGTGTGATTGCTGCGATGTCAAAATCCCCTTCCATTGATCAATTGACAAATAATTTATCTTCCAATATGAAAATTTGGAAGATAAGTAATGTTGCTTTTAAGATTCATGCTTCTTGTTTCCATACACATTCTGCCGTCGATGCAGCATTACATATTTCACAAACATATCCATTTGATATTACCGAAATTGAAAAAATTGAAGTGCAGATCTATTCTCAAGCACTAGACTTACTGCAAGGTGTAAGTCCGACCACACCATACGCAGCTAAATTTTCATTACCATTTTGCATAGCTACGGCATTAATTCATGGAGACTTAAGTTTAGTACGCTTCACAGAAGTAGCATTAAAGGACGTGCAAACCACTCAACTATTAGAATCAATTACATTTCGACCAGACTCGCAACTAGATAATGCTTATCCAATTGATTGGCCCAGCATAGTAAAAGTTTTCTTGAAAAATGGTGATATATTAGAACACAAAACAGATTATCCAATAGGAGATGCACGTACTAATGTTTCAAACCAAGTATTACAAGAAAAATTTTGCTCAATGACTCAAGAAATTAATTCTCTTGATTCTTTAAATTTTTCCTCAAAGATACTTCTACAAACCCCACCTTTATCTCCAAATGAAATATTCAGTGAATTGAACCTTAATTCACTCAACCAAATAAACACAGTAGGGAGTTTATAAGAAACTTTAATTTCCTAATGACACAAAAACCAATTCTAACTATTGATTTTGACGGCATTATTTGCAAGCCCATTTTCAACAAAAACTGGGGCATCCATTCGACCCCTATAGATCCATCAAAAATGGCAGAACCAGCAACTATTACTCCTAGGTGGTGGGGAGATCTTTGGGATCATATAAGATTTGATAGACGCCAAATCTTACCTCATACAATTGAAGCGCTTGAAAATCTTACATCGCTAAGAACTTTAATTTTACTTACCGGACGAAGATCTTCACCTGAAAAATGGTTAATTAAATATAAATTAAGCCATTATTTTTCAGATGTAGTATTTAACACAAGCCTTTATAAAAGTGCATATTACAAGTTGAGATACATTCAATCACATGAAGTTAGTGAGCATATCGATGATGATCCGAGAACAGTATGGCTTTTGGCTGAACATAGCAATACAAAAATTTTTTTACGTAACTGGCCGGAAAATCAAAATTTAGAAATTTCAAAACCTATTGAACGTATCAATAGTCTCGCAGATCTTTTTTATTTATTAGAAAAGAATTCATAACCATAAGTAAATATATAAATCTTTACTAATAAATTGTATAGGTGGAAATATTTTAAGAAAAAACAGCGACAATGGCGAGATTTATCCTAGTGATGCAGGGACATTTAGTTCACTTCGATATCGTAACCTACGATTACTTTGGATAGGACACACAGGGCATGCTGCTGCCTTATGGATGGAGCAAATTGCCCGACCATGGCTTGTTTTAGAAATTACTAACAATAATGCAGCACATGTAGGCGGAGTGGTCGCTATGAGGGTGTTGCCACAACTGCTCTTCGGCATATGGGCTGGAGTAATTACGGATCGACTTGATCGCAAACAACTTTTATTTGCAACGAAAATTGGAGTATTCATATTAAATATTGTTTTTGCATTATTACTAGTAACCAATCTAATCGAACTATGGCATATCTATCTTGTATCTTTTATTCGTGGATTCTTTATGGCTACAGATAACCCTGCGCGTCAATCATTAATTGCTGATTCTGTCCCCGCGGAACTAGTCATGAATGCGGTAGCATTAATGTCAGCAACACAAAATATAATGCGCATTGGTGGTGTTATGCTCAGTGGTTTGTTAATTGCATTGTTAGGCGTTACAGGAACATTCGTCATAATAGCTATTGTTTATTTCGTTACCGTCATAGCAACATATTTAATTGATATACCGCCAATAAAACGCCCACCCATTGAAGGATTTAAGACTATCAAACACGATCTTGTAGAAGGATTTCGTTTTGCACTTCGGCAAAGTGAAATTAGAGGAGTCTTGATAATAGCGTTAGTATTTTATGCAACTGGAATGATGTGGATGCAATTGTTTGCACCATTATTTGCAAGGGAGATAATGAACATTGGCGCATTCGGATTTAGTGCACTGGTCGCAACAGGAGGGTTAGGATCACTTCTTGGTTCACTCTATCTAGCAATACGACGTCCAACACGACCTGGAGTGAATCTAACAATCACAGTAATACTAACAGGTATCACCTTAATGTTTTTTGCAATTGCACCTTCGTTACCAAATGCGTGGGGCATACTAACCCCTTTCATAGCATTATTTTTTGTTGGTATTTTTAATGGGGGATTTATGCCATTGACACAAACGATCATGCTAAATGCCACTCCTGAGCAATTACGAGGCAGAGTCATTAGTTTAATGTCATTAGATAGAGCAATGATGACTGTTGGAGCATTCCTCGGTGGATTAACTGCTGAATATTTAGGGGCGCAATCAGCACAATTTATTTATGGAGTTATAACATTAATTGGAGGGATTACTGTATATATCATGGCCAAGGGGCTACGCAACTACAATCCAGAACATACAAAAATATAAATCAAAGGAATAACAGTGACATTCTGTTCATACATTAAAAATAGAAAAACATTAACTGTCATATCGCTTCTAGTAATCATTTGGAGTATTGCGATTGGTGATCACAAACATGCCATTACGCATGCAGCTGAGTTGTCTGATTTTCAACCACAAAGAGAAATTTTCTACGAGCTAACTAATAATTCAATAGAACTAAAAAGTATAGATATTCAACCTAATGAAATAATTGATTTATTAATAAAAGATCTTCGCAACGAACAACATGCATTTATTTTCACTGGTATAGAGAAAAGCCAGTACGAGTTATTATCATTTAAGAATGGGGTATATCGAATACGATTAAGAGCTCTCAATAAGGGTGAGTTCATGTTTTATTGTGCAATACCTAATCATGAAGATATTCATGGGGTAATACGACTCCAATAAGTGACTAAATAGTATTTTACAAGTTTTAAAGATTTAACTCTTTTAGTAACTTACGACATGAACCCTCAAGGCCTGCCACATAAGGAGGTATCGCAATTTGATCAGGTGATAGTACTAATTCATTACCATCAATTTTTAGCAGTACCCCACCTGCAGCTTTCAGCACAGCCACACCTCCAGCAACATCCCATACTGAACGAGGGCCTGTACTAAAATAAACATCTGCTATACCAGTAGCAGTATGAATCAATTTTACTGCAGCTGAACCACACGGGTATGTAGGAAATGGAATGTGATATTGTAAGCGTCGCCATTCATAGTCATGACGTGAAACGACCACATTACGAATATCTTCATGATCATTAAGTTTCGGTACTAGACCACCGTCGTGCTTGAATTCTGTATTATTTTCACTAAGCAGTCCTGAAAAAATTGAGCCTTTTTCTTCAGAATATCGTGGCAGTCCTATTACTCCTAGTGAGAGACGATCTTCAATAAATAGACTGACCGAAACACCAAATTCTGGCAAACCACGAATAAATTCTCTAGTTCCGTCAAGAGGGTCAATAACCCAAGTTGGTCGACCAGCAATCAACGGCGTAGATTGTTTTGATTCCTCAGATAACCATTGAGAGCCTTCAATAAGTGAATTTAATTTTTTAAATAAAATCTCATCAGCAGCATGGTCTGCTTCTGTTACTGGACCTTCACCAGGTTTGTGACCAACTTTGAGAGATGACTGATCCAAGATCTCACGAATTACATCATTCGCTGCAGCAACTGCATTTTCAACATCATCTCGCAAATCTTTCATATCTTTGTCAGACAAATTAGATCTCCAAAATTCACCCACGGTATCTTATTTTTACATTCTACTCCAATGCCCTGCGAGCCAATCAAAGTTAAAAGAATATGAATCAAATTCATATCCGTTAATATCTTTATTCAACGAAGCATGATCAAAAGGTGTGACTAACGGTAACATCGCTGGAATTTGTTGCAAGAGGATTTTTTGTGCATTCAATATCTTCTCGGATCGGTCATGTAAAAACATTTGAGAATATATTTTTTTCACAGACGCATCAAAAATAGGATCAGAAAACCCCCATCGAGATCCTGATCCACCCAATGAATCTGAAAGATGCAACCTTAGGGCCATTTCAGGTGATTTCAAAGGTTCTGAATAAAATAAAATCGTTTCAAAATCTCCAGATTTAAATGATTCTTTCCAGCTATTCTCATTCTGCACAACCAAATTAGTTGTGATATTAACTACGCTCAACTGCTCCTGAATGAGATTAGCAAGTGACAGTAATGTTTGGTTTTCTTTCAAAAGCATCTCAAACGACAAAGATTGATACCCAGAAGCATCAAGCAATTTTTTGCTCTCTATCAAATCGTAATGTTGTATTTTAAATGACTCTAATTCGGCAATGGACAAGCTGTCCGATTTATGTGCGAGGCCAATTGGACTTGCACTTATCCCGCCAGCTAATTGAGCAAGAACATTTCTATCTAAAGCATTAGAAATCGCCAACCTGACCCGTTTATCTTGAAATGCTTCGACATATCGAGTACTTTGATTTTTTTTAATTGGCAAAAGAGAAAAACCCAAACCTATCATTCTTTGCGAAGGACGAATTTTTTGTACAACACTTTCGTTCGGAGGAATCGATTCGTAACTATTAGTATCTGGATGTTCTCTAATATCAATATTTTGAGAACGAAATGCTGCATCGAATTCACGATCATTACTATATTGGTGGATTGTTATTTTCTCTACATGAGGATGATTATTGCGATGCGTCAGGTTATTTGCTGTAAGCAAAGAACTTGTAGCATCTTGCATTGTAAATTTAAATAAACCACTACCTAATTTTAAATCTGAATCTGGATATGATTCCTGTGAATAAATATTCGAAGAAATATTTGCTAAATTATCAAAGAAAAATGCAAACGGAGCATTGAGATTAATTGTAAAAACTTTTTCATCGTGAATGTCAATTGAGTCAATTACTTGAGTGAAAAAGTAATCCCCAGATTCAATATATTCTAGAAAACTTTTAGCTACGTCATTCGATGTTACAGGTTTAGCCAAAAAATCAATATTAGGATGGAAATAGGCATCATTTTTTATTCGAAATTTTATTTCAGTTGAACTAATAACTTCGAGCTCATCTATAATATCGCCATACATATAATTTGTACGTGGATCGATTGCAATTAAACGTGAATAAACCAATGATTGCCTGATGTGATCAACAACATCATAACCAGAAGAGCCATCACGGAGACTTCCAAGTGCAATAGATTTATTCGAAATAGTTTGATTATTTTCTGAATCAGTATTTAGCAGGATTTTTTGTGTGTTATTAAAAGTTTTAGCTTCATTCGTGTTTGAGCAACCAACCAAATAGGTAGCTGGCATTCCAACACAAAGCTTTGCTGATATTTTGATTATTTTGCGACGAGAATATTTTTTGAACATCTATATATTTTCTATTACAAAAATTAAATATCTGCAATATTGATAATTCACAAGAAGTTATGACGATCTCTAGTGGAAGAATGTATAGAATTTACGTATGGATAATTTTATAGACACACCTGATGAAATTCGCCCTAATAATCCATGGCCAAGACTTTTAATGTTAAGTAGTGCCATCTTACTGTGTATTTTTAGTATTGGCATATGTACCGTTAATTTCCTTAACTCAGGCCCTGAACCAGCTATCCAATTCGACTCCAATCAAATCACGACAAACACGCCACAATTCGAACCAGTAACCAGGTGGGGGGCTGATCCAAATCATTTCACATATGGAGTTTGGCTAGTTAAGACTGAAAATCAAACAATCCATGCATTCTTTTCAAGAAATGTTTTAACCAGTTGCAATCTCCAATGGTTACCAACAAAAAAAACAGGGAATATAGTAGGGGTCTTTAACGACCCTTGTGATGGCTCAATGTTCACAATCAATGGGATACCCTTAAATTCTAATTCTTATCGTGCCTTAGATAATTTTGACCCAATTATTGAAGGCGGAGTAATCAAGATCAATGTAAGCTCGGTTAATATCGGAAGATGTAATAATCAAGAGTTCGAAAATATTTTATGTTCTTCTACATCCACACTAAAACGAAAAATACCTCTTACTGGAAATATTGAAAAGGATTTTGGATTACGCTAATATCACCAAATACCTAAGGCCATTTTTACTTCCTCTGAGGCCATTTCACGAGGATCCCAAGGAGGAGTCCATACTAAATTAACTTCTACCCCAGAAACACCTTCGATCTCACTCACCTTATGATAGATCATACCTTGGAGTAGAGGTCCAACAGGACACGCAGGGGAAGTCAGTGTCATGTCCACAGTCACCTCACCTTCATCCATAACCACGTCATATACAAGACCTAATTCCACGATACTCATATGAAGCTCAGGGTCTTCTACCTGTTTTAGTGTATCCCATAATTTTTCTATAGTTAGACCATCAATTTCTGGTATCTCACTCATTTTATTGCTCCTCATTATCTGTAGTAACAATTCCTTTACTACTTGGTGTACTTGCATCAATAGCTTGCTCTAATGTTTTCCACCCCAAAAGTGCACATTTAATTCGTGCGGGAAATTTTGATACACCACCCAGTGCTTCAATATCACCCATATCAACATTTTTAGGTAATTCGCCGTTTTTCATCAGATATTGAAACGATTTAATATCAATTAGAATTTCAGGAAAAGATTTGCCAATTACAGTTTCAGTCATCATTGATGCTGATGCTTGAGATATAGAACATCCTTCACCGGAAAAACTAATTGAACGAACCACACTGGAAGAATAATCTACATCTAAATGAATTTGATCTCCACATAATGGATTCGCCCCATCGGCACTGCATGTCGACACAACAAGTTCATCTTGATTACGAGGATTTCTATAGTGATCTAAAATAATTTCCCGATATAGGTCATCAAGTAAGCCGCCACTAGCAGATGAAGTCATGATTTCACTCCAAATAAATCTGTTGTCACAGAAAGTCCATTCACTAAAGCATCTATATCTTCTCGAGTATTGTAAATATAAAAAGATGCCCGTACAGTTGCAGGTACTCCTAAAGCATTCATTACAGGCTGTGCACAATGGTGTCCTGCGCGTACAGCAACTCCATTATCATCCAGTATTTGCCCTATGTCGTGAGGATGTACATTTTCCAATGCAAATGAAATAACACCTCCTCTTTCTTTTGCTAAATTAGGGCCAAAAATTGTAATTCCAGGAACATCGATCATTTTTTGCAGTGCATAATCTGTTAGATCAACTTCATGTGCGCGAATATTTTCCATTCCAATATCGTTTAAATAATCTATAGCCGCACCAAAACCAATAACGCCTCCTATATTAGGCGTACCAGCTTCGAACTTACTAGGAATTTCTGCCCAAGTAGAGTGATCCATATTTACGGTCAATATCATATCTCCTCCACCCAAAAAGGGATCCATAGAATCTAAAATATCGAATTTTCCCCATAATACACCAACCCCTGTAGGACCAAGCATTTTATGAGCTGAAAATGCGATAAAATCAGCTCCTAGCGACTGCACATCAACTTTTAAATGTGGAACCGATTGAGCACAATCAACTAATACAAGTGCTCCTTGTTTTTTAGCAAGAGAAATTACTTTCTCAATAGGAATAATAGTGCCCAGAGCGTTCGATACAGCTGTAATAGATACTATTTTTGTTTTTGAATTGATCATGCTTTCCGCAACGTCCATATCTAGATGTCCATTATCAAGCATGGGGATATATTTTAGTTTTATACCGATAGAGTCACGTAGCATTTGCCATGGAACAATATTTGAATGGTGTTCAAGTTCAGAAATAATTACTTCATCATTGGGTTTTAAAAATTTACGCCCCCAACTATTTACCACCAAATTTATAGATTCTGTAGTACCACGAGTAAAAATCACCTCACGTGAATCTTCGGCATTAATGAATTTGCCTACCTTTGATCTAATATTTTCAAACATTTCTGTTGCCTCTACCGAAAGAGTATGCACACCACGATGAATATTTGAATTATGGTCACGATAAAATCGAGTTATTTGAGCCATCACTTGTACAGGGCGCAAAGATGTAGCAGCATTATCTAAATAGACTAATGATGCCCCAGAGTTTACCTCCCTTTTTAAAGTCGGAAAGTCTCTGCGAATTTTATCCACATCAAGTTGGTAACTTGTATTCATGGATTATCAACCAATCTACGTAATATACACGTCGCCTTCATCAATATATAACTCATACGAACAAACTGATTTAACCGCAGGCAAAGTAAGTGCTCTTCCTGTTTTGGGGTCAAAGGCCGCTCCATGCCTCGGACAAACAATACTTCCGCGTACTATCTTCCCGTCACCAAGCGGACCATTATCATGAGTACAAATATTGTCAATTGCTGTTATCTCGCCATTGATCTTACTAACAGCTAAAGATTTATTCTTGTACTGCATCACAACAATTTCACCTTCAGGAATATCTATAGCTGCACATAGTTTCTCTCTGTGCATATTGTCACTCCAAATTAGGACAAAACAGCTGATTCAATTTTATCAATTACAGTTTCACTAAGCATTTGTTCAAGACCTTCAACATTAAAACCTTGTGCAACTGAATTAAAAAAACCAGAAACAATTAATTGCAGTGCTGATCGATAACTTAACCCTCGACTTTGTAAGTAAAAAAGTGCCTCTTCATCAACCGGGCCGACAGTAGCACCATGACCACAACGTATAACATCCGCAGTAAGAATTTCTAAAACAGGATCAGAATCAGCTTTTGCATGTGCAGATAATAGTAAATTACGATTCTCTTGGTTAGCCTCTGCTCCTAATGCACCCTGTTCAACACGTGTAATACCGTAATAAATAGATTTAGAAGAACCAGCTAATGCAGATTTAATCTCGACATTAGAAGTAGTTTTCGGAGCAATATGGTCTTGCAAAGTAACAAAATCGAAATGCTGATCAATATCGCCTAAAGCAACACCTTTAATTTCAGAATGTGCTCCTTCACCTTCAAGTAAAGATTCTACAGTCAATTTGAATATTCGAGAGCCAATGGCAAGTGTTCCAACACGTACATCAGCATCTTTAGAAATTTTTGAACGAATAGTTGAATAATCTTCAGTATTCTCACCCCATCTATTATCAATTAAAACTCTTAAATTTGCTCCTTGTGCTGCAAAAATTTCCATCACACCTGAAACAAATAACGACTCAGATCCAGAGGAACAACGAATTACGATAGTTGCCTCTGATTGTTGTCCAATATTGATGAAAAGCCTAGGATATACCATTGATGCTACCAACCCATCACTGTTCATGCTGATTACAATTGGCTCATCCAAAGTTTTACGATCTGGTATATCAATAACGATTGGATCTTCAAAAAAAGACATGTTCGCAGCAACAAATTTACCCTCGGTTGAAGGGATTAATCTTCCGAAATTTTTTTCTACAATTTCAGAAAACCTATCCTTAGATATTACTGAACCATTTTTATTTTCAATAACCATCTTCAATTCACCAAGAGAAAAATTATCGAGGTTGATATGGCTTACATCAGTATATTTCCATGGGCGTAATTGAGTAGTTGGCATATGCAAAGTACTCAAAGATCTAATTGCCTCTAAACGTCTTTCAGTCAACCATTGAGGTTCCTGACGTTTTAATGCAACATCAATAAGCGAAGACTCCGAGAAATTTTTTGAACCACCTGAATCGATGTCCATTACCCCACTGAGCCTTCCATTTGAAGCTCAATCAATCTATTTAATTCAATGGCATATTCCATAGGCAATTCTTTAACTATAGGTTCCACGAAACCGTTAACAACCATTTTTGCAGCATCTTCTTCAGGAATTCCACGGGCCATCAAGTAAAATAATTGATCTTCACCTAATTTTGAAACTGAAGCTTCATGTCCGATATTTACACGTTCTTCATCAATTTCCATAGTTGGATAAGTATCTGATCGCGAATGTTCATCTAGTAGCAAAGCATCACATCGCACAGTTGAACTAGAATTTTCAGCACCATCATGTACTTTCAATAATCCACGATATGAGCTGCGGCCTGCTCCACGAGAAACTGACTTAGAAACAATAGCAGATGTAGTGTTCGGAGCTACATGAACGATTTTTCCACCTGCATCTTGATGTTGACCTTCGCCTGCAAATGCCAATGATAATATTTCACCATGTGCTCTCTCTCCCATCAGATAAACTGATGGATATTTCATGGTCAACATTGAACCTAAATTACCATCAACCCATTCCATCACTGCATCTTCGTATGCAACGGCACGTTTGGTAACTAAGTTATAAACATTATTGGACCAATTCTGAATCGTTGAATAACGAACACGTGCACCTTTTTTCACCACAATCTCTACAACAGCAGAATGAAGTGAGGCACTCGAATAGATTGGAGCGGTACATCCTTCAACATAATGCACATAACTACCCTCATCTGCGATAATCAATGTGCGCTCGAATTGTCCCATATTTTCAGTATTTATTCGGAAATAAGCTTGTAATGGAATTTCAACTTCCACCCCTGGCGGTACATAAATGAAAGAACCACCTGACCACACTGCCGAGTTAAGTGCAGCGTATTTATTATCACCAGATGGTATTACAGTCCCAAAATATTCTTGAACAATCTCCGGGTATTCTTCTAGACCTTGATCCATACCTAAAAAAATTACACCTTTTTCAGCAAGATCTTCTCGAATATTATGATATACAACTTCTGAATCATATTGTGCACCGGCACCTGCTAGGAATTGCTTTTCAGCTTCAGGGATACCAAGTTTGTCGAATGTATCTTTTATATACTCAGGTACATCATCCCAATCTGTAGCATCTTTATCAGTAGCGCGAACATAATAATGGATATTTTCAAAATCAATGGCATCCAATAATTCTGGGCTACCTGCCCATTTTGGATTTTCTTGTGCAAGAAAATCTTGATACGCATCCAATCTATAATCGAGCATCCACTTCGGCTCATTTTTCATTGCAGACATTTCACGAATCACATTTTCGTTAAGCCCTCTATCAGCAATAAACAAAGGTTTTTCTTCGTCATGAAATCCCCATTGGTATTCGCCAACTGCGTCTCGAGCAACATCTTTAGATGTAGTCATGAATTCATACCCTCCTAAACAATGCCGATTTCCTGAAGAATAGGATCATATCCATTACTTTCAATTTCTTTAGCCAAAGAAAAATCTCCCGACTTAACTATTCTACCTCCCACTAAAATATGAACAAAATCAGGGGTAATATAATTTAATATTCTTTCATAATGTGTAATGATTAATATACCAATTTCCGGTGTTTTTAAAGCGTTAACACCTTCAGAAACAGTTCTTAAAGCATCAACGTCAAGACCTGAATCTGTTTCATCAAGAATTGCTAAGTCAGGTTTCATCATACCTAATTGGAGGATTTCAGCACGTTTTTTTTCACCTCCTGAAAATCCATCATTCACATATCTTCTTGCGAAATTTTCATCCATTTTAAGGGTCTTTAGGGTATCTCGAAGCTCACTGAGAAATTCCCTCGCAGGCACGTCATTTCCACGTCTAGCTTTTAATGCTTCCCTCATCAAATTAACCATAGTCACACCAGGAATAGCAGTAGGATATTGAAATGATAAAAACATTCCTTTACGAGCACGTTCATCTGCAGGGAGGGTGGTTATATCTTCATTTTTAAAAAATATTTCACCAGAATCAATATTGTAAACGGGACTACCTGCAACGGTACTCGCCAAAGTACTCTTACCCGAACCATTGGGACCCATCAAAGCGTGCACTTCACCAGCTTTAATTTCAAGATTAATCCCATTAACAATTCGATTTTCAGGATCTTCCGTGATACTGACGTGTAAATCACGAATGTCCAAAATAGTCTGTGACATTATCTACCTCATTTGTAATGATACTAAGTATCATTTTATCACCTATATGCACTCAAATCAAAATTTAGATTACGATAACGTACTAATGATATATATTCTAATCACAACACATCCATGGAACAAACTCAATAAAGTTAAAATAGATAATTGATTTTGAAAGTTAGGAACTAATAATAATGGCGGAAAATATCCACGGACTAGAATTAGGCACAATAGCAAAGTTCTCAAAACAAGTAAAACCTGAAGATATCGCGACATTCGCAGAGATAACTGGTGATACACAACCATTACATACTGACCCAACATTTGGATCAAAAACAAGGTTCAAAAAACCCATTGCGCATGGGATGATAGGAGCCGGTATAATCTCAGCTACAATAGGAGTACATTTGGCTCCAGGGAAAGTAGTAATTTATCTCGCTCAAAATATGCAATTTCGTGCCCCTGTCTACCCAGGAGACACGATAACTGCGATTGTCGAAGTTACTGACTTAGATATTGAACGTAATAGAGTATCTTTATCTACTAAAGTAATAAACCAAGAAGATACAGAGGTAATCCGCGGTGATGCACTTATCATGGTCGAAGCACTACAAGCTTGAGGTTAATCGGCAGTAAAATTTATCACTAATTAGATTCGGAGGAATATTATGACTCAATTAGCACTAGATGGACAGGTAGCGCTAGTAACTGGAGCTAGTCGTGGTATTGGGAGGGCATGTGCTATTGAATTAGCAAAGCATGGAGCCAAAATAGCAATTAATTACACGAGTAACAGCGAAGCAGCAGAATCTTGTAAAGCAGAAATCGAAAATTTAGGATCCGAAGCAATAATTGTACAGGCAAATGTTTCGCTCCCTACTGATGTGGAAAAGTTGGTTCAGACTGTAGAAGATCATTTTGGCAAAATAGACATCTTAGTCAATAATGCAGGAATTAATAAAGATCGAACTGTCCAAAGAATGTCAGTAGAAGAATGGCAGTCAGTTATAGAAACCGATTTGTCATCAATGTTTTATTGCACAAACAGTGTAGTAACAGGAATGCGTGAACGTGAATATGGCCGAATTATTAATATGTCATCCATTATTGGGCAAATGGGAAACCTTGGTCAATCTAATTATGCAGCAGCAAAAGCAGGAATGATCGCATTTACAAAATCAGCTGCAAAAGAGTTAGCGCGTTTTGGTATTACCGTAAATGCTGTCTGCCCTGGGTTTATCGCAACAGACATGGTTGATGCTCTAGATGAGAATATTAAAGAGCAGCTCATATCTCAAATTCCTGTCGGAAGATTTGGTACAGCTGAAGAAGTCGCAGCCACAGTTAAATTCTTATGCACAGAAGGAAGCTTTTATACAGGTGCACAAATGAGTTTAAATGGTGGTCAATATATGTAAGCTTCCTTCTAAATCAATAATGGATGAAACAAATAGCAGTATCGTTTGGTCCAGTGATAATGAACAACAAAGTTCAAAAAGATACGCTATTAAGGCAAAAAGTAAAGCTAATCGCGTAAAATCAAAAAAAACTCCGGCATCTAAGTTTCCCCGCGATCCAGGAGATGGAATAATCCGTATCCATCGTACAAGTCGTGGTAAAGGAAGTGGTTCAAGTACCCTTATCACAGGAATATCTGGAACAAATGAAATATTCAATACAATATTAAGTGATCTAAAGAAACAACTTGGTACAGGGGGACACATAGAATCACGAATGATCATAATCCAAGGAAATCATCGCGAGAAAGTCTACAATTATTTCAGTAAAAAAGGTGAGAAAGTAAAAATTGCAGGTAGCTGATGGAAAGAAAATTTAACCATACTACTATCAGCAATGCATACCCATACTTGAATAAGAAAGATCCTATTTTAGGGAAATTAATTACAAAATACGGTCCTTACGTCCCTCACCCTCCTACCAGTCCATATCAATCACTGGTTCGGACTATCTTGTTTCAACAATTGGGGGCACCAGCAGCGAGCGCCATACAAAAAAAATTTTTCTCCAAACTAGGTAATGAAAACACAACACCTCCTCCAAAAAAAATACTAGCCGCCTCTGATGAAGATTTTCGTATAACAGGTGTATCAAGGCAAAAAATGAGTTACTTGAGAGACTTGGCAAAATGGGCGCAAGCTGGAATGCTTGATTTTTCAGAACTACAAAACTTGAATGATACAGATGTAATTAAACACTTAACAGGAATAAAGGGAATCGGTGAATGGTCTGCACAAATGTTTCTTATGTTTCAACTAGAACGCATCGATATACTGCCATCAGGAGATTTAGGAATCAGAAAAGGTATGCAAATTGCATACCAACTGTCTGGAACTCCCACAGAAAAAGAGTGCAAAGAAATCGGTGAAAAATGGAGTCCTTATCGTACAATTGGCTCGTGGTACATGTGGAAAGCAACCGATGAAAAAGTGGATAATGCATTATTTATATAATTTAAGATATTAAAAATCTATTGGAAGGATTAATATGCGAGTCGCACTATTTGGACAGGCAGCTTTTGGGGCAGATGTTTTTAAAGCATTGAAAAATGAAAAGGTTGACATAGTTGGGGTTTCAACTCCTCGTGAACAAGGCAAATCTGATCCTCTTCGAGATGCTGCAAGAAACAATGAAATACCAATAATTGCAACTCCTGATTTGAAAAAAAATACTTTTTTTGAAGAATATCTTTCTTGGCAAGCGGATTTATTAGTCTTTGCATTTGTTACTGATATCGTGAGGAAAAATGTACTCGATGCAGCTCAATATGGAGCAATTCAATATCACCCATCCCTACTTCCTCTCTATCGCGGGCGCTCAGCAATGAATTGGCCCATTATCAACGGTGCAAAAAAAACCGGAATAAGTATTTTTTGGGTCGATGAAGGAATTGATACTGGTCCAATTTTACTCCAACGCGAAGTGGACATTTCATTGGAAGAGTCGATGGGTTCACTTTACTTTAATAAACTTTACCCGATGGGAGTGGAGTCGTTAGTCGAATCAGTAAAAATGATACAGCAAGGTTCAGCTCCACGTATTGAGCAAAATCATGATGACGCTTCATATGAACCTCCCTGTGGACCAGAGCATTCAGAAATAGATTTCATGAAACCAGGATGGCTAATATATAACTTGGTACGTGGGTGCGATCCTCAACCAGGAGCATCTGCACAATTAGAAGATATCCCGATAAGACTTTTTGGAGCATCTTATTATCGTTCTACCAAAGTTGATCAACCAGGAACAGTATTAGAGGTTGATAATGAAGGTGCACGGATAGCATGCATAGGTGGAATATTAAACATTCAGAGAATACAGAAAATAGGCGAATCCAAAATAGATGCCGCAGAATTACTGAAGCCAGGACAGCAATTAAGATAACGATCTTAATTACATGTATTTCACTCGAGCAGTTCCTGTAAGTAATTTCTGTCCATCTTCACCTTCACAAAAAATTTCGTATCTTGCTACTCCATCTACGTCTTCTTTTAAAATCGCATTACTTACAACTGTTGTTGGAATAAAAGTTGGAGCGCGCCAACGCACCTTGAGGTGACCTTCTTCTGCCCACAACAAACCAAAAGCATTACTCATCATTTCGGAAACAATCGCTAATATTAACATCCCATGAGCAACTGGACGACCAAACTGGCCAGCACGGGCTTCAGGAGTATCTAAATGCAATGGATTATGGTCACGCGCGGCATCAGCGTAGGCATTGACTCTACCTTGATCAATTAGGCGAGAAATTGATTCTACTGTAGGTGCGACGTTATACATTAGAACTATCCTCAATATCAAATATAATCACACTAGTTTTACCACTACCTACCATAGTACTTGCAGAGGAAATTTCGATACTGAAAGCGATGATCAAATTTCCTTTTCGTTTGGAAAAAGTATTAATAACAACTTTAACATCCAGTTTTTGATTATGAAGAATTTTGCTAAGAAAGCTGAATTCTTGACCTGTATGCATCAAGCCAGCCAAATCACCAAAGTCTTCTATTATTTCAGCTAATACTCGAGCACCTACAGCAAGCGGTGGGACATATTCCTGCCATAGTGAATTCGATTCACCTGTTGCAGTGAGATAAGAGTTAACATCTTCAGTATCCAATTTTACTTCAAAATCACTGAATACATCTCCCACAGAAAATTGCTCTAGCAAAATTATTTCCTATCCAAGGAGTAAGGATGATATAAAATATCTCCTGTGCAATGATTAGGAAATGTAATCCGCAACTTCCGAATGATCCCTTGCTTCAGCATTTGTTTCACTCTGTGTCGTATATGCTATCGTCCCCTCACTATTAACAACAACAGTAAGTCTATTAGCAATTGCACCTTCTTCATTCCAAGTGCCATACAGAGTAGCCACTTCACCTTTCATATCTGAAAGAAGATCATGACTTATATTTTGAGCTTCTTTAAATGCAGCATGACAGAAAATACTGTCTCGGCTAATACCAAAAATAGTCGCACCTTTTTCTTCCCAAGAACTATAATCATCCCTAACCGAACACAATTCATCTGTGCACAAGCCAGAAAAATCTAGAGGGTAAAAAACTAATACGACTGGTTGACCTTTCAAATCTGACAAGGTCACTTTTTCACGATCTTGATTACGTAAAGTAAAATCTGGGGCTACTTGGCCAATTTCAAGTGACAATATAATTTCCTTCCTTAAAACGAATATAAATCCAAACATAAACTTAACTTAATGAATGACGAATATAACAGTATTTTTGGAAAAAAAAGAATACCGACTAAACTAAACTTGAATCTCTGAAGGTTTAGAAGTTTTACAGTTGCTACAATATCCATAAAGTTCCAAGCGATGTGTATCAATTTCAAATGACATTTCTTCAGAAACCAGGCTCAAAAGAACTTCTAATTCTTTATTATTAAATTCCTGAATGCATTTACATTTAGAACAAATTAGGTGGTGATGGTGACTATTTAAATTTGATTCAAAATCTAACTGGTAAACAGATTGCCCGTCACCTAAAAAAACCTGACATATAATTTCCAAATCCTTCAAGATTTTAACATTTCTAAAAATTGTCGCACGACCTAAATCGGGAAGATTTTTAATTAAATCTTCAACAGTAAATCCATTATCAAAATAGAAAATTGCTTCAACAATTTTTCTTCTAGTCGCAGTTGTTCGATATCCAGATCTATTCAGTGCTGAAAGTACAGAAACTGAATCGAGATTGTTTTTTATAATTTTCAAAATTTACTGCTCAATTCAATAAAATCATGCATAGTGTACAGATGACCAATAACAATTTTCGAATCACCTTATGGTTAATTGTACTTGCGATTGTAATATATCTCATTTTTCAATCGCTGGGAGCTTTATTCCCTTTTGCCTTTGCTGCAATTGTAGCTTATGCGCTATCACCTTTGGTAGATCGAATGTCAGATCTTTTCCCTTCATATCAATGGCTAAACAATAAAATCAAAAGAGGCCTGTCCGTCCTCATTATTTATTTTATCACTATACTAGCGATCACTATTTTGGGTTGGACTATGATCCCGATAATACTAGAGCAAATAGATCAGTTCATTCATACCTTGCCTGAAGTTACTAATGAGGCACAAAAACAAATCAACAATTGGTTAGAAGCCTATAGAACTCGCACTCCAGCAGATATCCAAGCACATGTAGACTCAAGTATAGATCAAGTATTAATTACCGTAGCTGATGCAATTCGCAACCTAATGATTCATACAATCAATATTTTTACCAACTCCGTCACCACAATAATTGGATTCGTTGTTATTCCTTTTTGGATGTTTTATGTATTACGTGACCGACCAAACATAAGACCTCATTTTTTAAAAGCTATACCAACCAAATTTCAAAGTGATATAGAAAATATATTAGCGCTATCAGACGATCTATTAGGGCGATATATAAGAGCACAGTTATTACTAGGTATAATTGTCGGAACAAGCGTTGCAATAGCATTAACTGCCTTAAACATTCAAATGTCTTTGGCATTAGGTGTTATAGCAGGAATTACAGAGTTAATCCCTTTCATTGGCCCTATAATAGGCGCGATACCTGCATTGATAATCGTTGCAGCTACAGCACCAGAATATTTCATCTGGGTAGTAATGATATATTTCTTAATCCAACAGATTGAAAATTCCCTATTAGTCCCTCGAATACAAGGAAAGGCTCTCTCTATACACCCTGCGGTAATACTATTACTTCTCGCTATTGGAAGAACAACATTTGGAATTATTGGCTTAATAGCCATTGTTCCTCTTGCTGCAGTTCTAAGGGAAATATTCTGGTATTTAGATCGAAGGCTTAGTGGACAATCACCTAGTAGAGCTTTACGAAATACTCGTAATGGTCAAAAAATACAAGATAAAATCAACCCACAACCAAAAGAATCTATCCAAAATAAGTCGTCAGGCAACAATGATACTTAAACTCAATAAATCAACTATCAGATAAATTTAGACAATCTGTGCAGTAGTAAAAAGCAGACCTCTTGCTAAAACTTCTCCCACAAATACTGTGCCCAAAACAAGGTAGAGCAAACCAGTAGCAGACATCATCCCTCTAATTCGAGCAGTACGCCAAGCTAATATTGAAAGAATTAAGGGAAAAATTAATCCTACGGTAACTCTTAGCCAAAAAGCAGGGTTCTGAGAAAGGTCAACGACAAACAAACTTTGATCAACAGGCTCGATACGTGGCTCAATTAGAACACCACAGCATACTAAAATAACTTGTAGTAGTAGTACGCCAATAACTAAGAGGGACATTTCGACCATTGGTTCTTTCGGTAATTGTCCTGAAGTCAAATACCAATGCCCCCACATCATAGCCATCAATGAGGATCCACATACTAATGAACCAATAATTAGACTAGCAATCGCACCAAAAATTGACCAGACAGGTGGTGCAATTAGCATTGCCATAGTAATCAAACAAAATGAACCTACAACAGTCAGCGTTAAACCCGAATAATATACCCATCGATATTTGTCTAATATTGCGAACAAAATATAAAAAAGTGACAGCACAAAAAATATTGAAAAGAAAAAATCTGTTGGTTGTTTCCAGATCAAATCAAGTGAATAGCCATTCACGTGTGATTGTTCAGATATCATTCGAAAAGCCCAAAATCCAAGACATGCTAGAGGGGTAATCGTAATGCAACAAGCCTTAACGTATCCTTGTGTAACCTGCCCTTTCCAAGCAAAAAAAGATAGGACAGCAACTCCACCTACAGAAACTTCTAATAGCAAAATTGCTACTGTATAGGGCAATGAAGAAGTATCCACCGGTACCTCCGATAATTCTGAATCTAAAACAGAAAATTAAGTATCTAACAAGGACGAGGTGTACCTGTACCTGCGGAAGTTTGGAAAGAGGTACCACATGCACAAGAAGCGACAGCATTAGGATTATAGATATTAAATCCGGATTTCATTAAATCTTCAACGTAATCAATTTCAGCACCAGACAATAATGGGGCAGATTCTTGATCTACTATAATTTTGGCTCCATTATTAGATTCAATAGAAACATCATCAGCCTCTATCTTATCAGAAATGGCCATCCCATATTGCCAACCGGAACAACCTCCACCAACAACATAAATTCTAAGGAAACCATCTGGATGACCTTTTTCAATAAGCATGGAGCTAGCTTTTTGCTCTGCACGAGGTGTGATAGTCAATGCAAATTCAGTTGCAGAATCATTACTCTCTGTAACAACTTCATCGCTAGCTGACAAAGTCGATCCCATACCAGATAAAAGTCCACTCATAAAATCCTCCGAAAACAGTATAGCATTTCCTAACTTATATTCTATTTATTTCAATTTGCCTTATAAATCAAATTCCCCTTATCTCATCAGATTGCGATATCATATTTATTATGACAATTACTAGGAACGAACAACAACGTATATATATAGATCATGCAGCAACTACACCTCCTGATCCTTTGGTCATAGAAGCAATGCTTCCCTATTTAACTCAATATTGGCAGAACCCTTCTTCGATCTATGTTGAAGCTCAAGCTACACGTCAAGCCATTGACCAATCACGCAATAAAATTGCTGACCTAATAGGAGCAGAACCAAGTGAAATAGTTTTTACCTCCGGAGGAACAGAATCAAACATGTTGGCACTCAAGGGGACCATCTCGGCAAATCAGTTGCAGAAAAAACATATTGTATCTTCAGCAACTGAACATCATGCAATTCTTGACACCCTCGAACAAATGGAGACAGAAAATCTAGCTAATGCTTCAATACTTAGTGTAGATAAAATCGGAAAAGTCAATCCAAATGAAGTTCAAAAATCCATAAAAGACAATACCGTATTGGTCAGTATTATGCATGCCAATAATGAGGTAGGTACAATAAATGATATTCCAGAAATTGCTAACGCAATAAGAGAAACAAATCCAAATACTCTTTTCCATACTGATGCTGTGCAAAGTATGGCTCATTTGGGTGTTGATGTAAAAAATCTTGATGTGGATCTGTTAACATTCACTGGTCATAAAATGTATGGTCCGCGAGGTGCTGGTTGCCTATATATTCGAAATGGAACCCCTATGCGAGCACAAATTGTAGGAGGTGGTCAAGAAGAACGTAGACGTGCAGGTACAGAAGACACAGCAGCAATAGTAGGGTTGGCTAAAGCTTTAGAATTGACAGTTGAAAGACGAGAAACTGACATTTCTCATGAACAAAAACTACAAAATTTACTTCTTTCCAAGTTGCCTAATTCCATCCCATTTTCTTCAGCGACTGGTCCATTGAATAATTCTGAACGCCTACCAGGTCACGCCTCATTTGTGATCGGTTTTGTTGAAGGGGAATCAATTTTAGTTGCACTTGATCTTGCTGGATTTGCTGCATCATCAGGATCGGCTTGCACTACAGGTTCAACTGAACCCAGTCATGTCTTACTGGCAATGGGATTACCAACTGATTTAGCACGAGGATCCTTAAGGTTTAGCTTTGGTAGAAATAATTCAGAAAAAGATGTATACCATTTACTGAATGTTCTCTCAGAAATTGTTCAAAAACTTCGTTCGTTATCTCCATTGAATAATTCATCTTTACCAAATGATTGGAAAGGCTGGGTGGGAGGCTAAATCAAATTATCCCTATTATGTGACTGTTAGGGATAATTTTGTATAGAATTACGTTGTAATACTTAGGAAATACTTTGACAACACAACAACCTGAAATCACAATCCCTCACCCGCTACTACGGGATGAGGAATCTGCCGCCGCTGCGATAGAAGAGGAAGTGCGAAAGAATGTACTCCTTACATCAGTAGATGACGTATTGAATTGGGCAAGAGCCTCATCTTTATGGCCAGCGATGTTTGGTTTAGCTTGTTGCGCGATAGAAATGATAGCTAGTGCGACTTCACGGTATGACATTGCAAGATTTGGTTCTGAAGTTTTTAGAGCTTCTCCAAGACAAGCAGACTTGATGATTGTTGCCGGAACAGTAACATGGAAAATGGCTCCTGTTGTCCGCCGTATTTACTTACAAATGTCTGAACCAAGATGGGTTATTTCAATGGGTGGTTGTGCAATCATGGGTGGTCCTTTCGCATATGGATATTCCGTTCTACCAGGGGTAAATCTTATTGTGCCCGTAGACGTATATGTACCTGGTTGTCCACCACGTCCAGAATCGCTACTCCAAGGTTTAATGATGCTTCAAAATGAAATTAAGGATTTTAATGTTAGCGGACAAAGACAACGTCCTGTACCAGAAGGAGACTTCTCAAGTTATTTACCAGATAATGATCCAATACGTACTGAATTAGAATCGCTATTCCCTCCATATCCAGGTTTAGAAGACCCTAATCGAACCTCTGGTGGCGTTTCTTTACATACTTTAGCTAATTAATACCCCCAAGTTTAGATTGTAATTAACGTAAATTTTTCTTTTAGAAAAAAATAATGGAACTATTAAAAATATTTTTAGTATTTTATAAAAAATGAACTATCACTCGTAAATTTTATAAAAACCATGTAATCATGTAATATGATCTTATCTAATATTTTTGAATCCAAATGAATGAGGAGTATTAAATTGAATATTCGGAATCAGTTCGAAAAAATAATTCGGCCAAATATAGTTGGTCATGCTCACTGTGATATACCTTGTGGAATCTACCACCCACATATAGCACAGCAAGGAGCTGAAACAGTTGAAAAAATGATGTCATTAATAGCAGATCTTGGTACAAACTCTGACCCTGCAAGTCAAGCATCACTTTCACGCTATGTTACACAAAAAGAGGAAGCTGCCGAAATAGTTAAACATGAAGTTCGAATCATATGGGGTGACTATTTCAAACCACCACACTTAGAAATGTTCCCCGACTTACATGAAAAAGTTTGGAGTATCATGAAATTAGGTGGGGCTTGTAAGCAAGGAATCAACCTTGATGACGCCAAAGCACTGCGAACAGCAGTCGATGAATTTGCGGACATGTTCTGGAAATCTAAAGAAGGCTAAAACACAGCAATCGAGATAAATATGAAGAAATGGCTAGCTATCAATACAAAAACAATAGCAGCCATTTCTTCTGTATTCATAGCACTAAGATTTTTACTTCGTTTAGTAAATTTTAAATATCTTAGAATTGAAGTAGATGGCTTAAGCATGGCCCCTGCATTACATCCAAGTGATTTTTTAGTAGTAGAAAAATCAAATAACAGTAATCCCCACCAATCGGGGTCAATAGTTGCGATGCAAGACAGCAAAGGCAATATCTTACTCAAACGAATAATTGGAATACCAGGTGAATCAATTCAAGTTGGTAATAACATACTCATTAATGGACACATATTAAATGAACCTTATGCATGGGGGGAAAACAATAATACACGATATCGCGGTGTTAACAGACTTGAACAAGACGAATATTTTCTTGTCGGAGATAATAGATCAGCGAGCAAACCGGATAGTCGAGATTTCGGGCCAGTCAGGGCAGAAAGAATTATTGGAACTGTAATTTTCTGCTACTGGCCATTTACGCGCATCGGGAAAATTAAAACTGAAATTCGAAAATTCAGCTACAACAATGAACTGAAATAATTTATTTTTATGTAAAGTATCCAGCATTAACAACACAAAATATAAACTTTTTTCAAATATTTAATAGAAATATAGGCTTAAGCGCTTGCGCCCTAACCTGCATCTAGGTACAACAGTTAGCAGTCGATCGTTAAGAGTGCTAACTATTTTGCACCTTACGGTGTAGTTTGGGTTAAATAGTTTGAGTTAATTTATAATCAATTTGAACACATTAGGTGATTGCAGAGGATAAATTATGGCTAAGCAATTGTTATTTGATGAAGATGCACGACAAGCATTACGTGATGGGATAGACGCTCTTGCTGAAGCAGTTAAGATGACGCTAGGCCCACGCGGAAGAAATGTCGTTCTAGACAAAAAATTCGGTTCACCCACCATTACTAATGATGGTGTGACTATTGCAAAAGATATAGAACTGGCTGACAATTTTGAAAATATTGGAGCACAACTTGCTAAAGAAATTGCTTCCAAAACAAATGATATAGCTGGTGATGGTACTACTACTGCTACCGTACTTGGACAAGCTATAGTTCATGAAGGTATGAAGAATGTAGCGGCAGGTGCTGACCCAATGGCACTAAAAAGAGGAATCGAACAAGGTGCACGTGCAATTACTACACAATTAACTAAAAATTCAACACGTGTTACCACAAAAGAGCAAATGGCACAGGTGGCATCAATTTCAGCAGCTTCAACTGAAATTGGAGATTTAATCGGTACGGTTATGGAAGCCGGAGGAAAAGACGGCGTCATTACTATTGAAGAGTCTAAAGGTATTCAAACTGAGATTGAATATGTAGAAGGTATGGCGTTTGATAGAGGATATATTTCACCATATTTTGTGACTAATCCAGAACGAATGGAAGCCGTACTTGAAGATGCACACATCTTTGTTACAGATCAGAAGTTATCATCTGTCAATGATATTCTGCCATGGTTAGAAAAACAGCTACAGATTTCGAAAAATCTTGTGATAATTGCTGAGGATGTTGACGGTGAAGCATTGGCAACATTGGCAGTAAATAAATTACGAGGCACGGTAAATGTTGTGGCAGTTAAGGCTCCAGGATTTGGAGACCGACGTAAAGAAAACTTAGGTGATATTGCTGCACTTACTGGAGCAACGCTTATCAGTACTGAACTAAATAGAGCTTTAGATTCAGCTGAACCAAAAGATTTAGGACAGGCGCGTAGAGTAGTTATTACTAAAGATGAAACTACCATCATCGAAGGCAAAGGCACAAAGAAATCTATTGATGAGAGAACTAAGATGATCCGTGCTCAACTTGATATGTCGACTTCTGATTGGGATAAAGAAAAATTGCAAGAACGGCTAGGTAAAATTGCTGGTTCGGTTGCAGTTATTAAGGTCGGTGCGGCAACAGAAGTTGAGCTCACAGAGAAGAAACACCGCGTCGAAGATGCACTATCTGCTACAAGAGCTGCTGTCGAAGAAGGTATAGTACCTGGGGGTGGCGTGGCATTTTTGAACTCGCTACCTGCACTTGAAAAAGTAGATCTGAGTGGAGATGAAGCTACTGGGTTACGAATTATGCGTAGAGCATTGGAAGAGCCTCTTCGACGCATTACTGCAAACGCAGGGCAAGATGGTTCAGTAGTAGTTGAAAAAGTTAGATCTCTTAAAAAGGGGCAAGGATACGATGCTGCCAATGATGAATTTGGTGACATGGTTCAACTAGGCATTATTGACCCCGCAAAAGTTACTAAAGCAGCACTTGATAATGCTGTTTCAATTGCGGGTATGGTTCTTACCACTAACTGCCTTGTCACAGACAAACCAGAAGCTGGTGCTGGTGCTGGTGCACCAGGAATGGATATGTACTAAAAGAGAAATCAAAGACTTATTAAATAAAAGTGTCCGCTTCAGCGGGCACTTTTATTTAATAAGCAAAGTACCACGATTTATATCCGAAGATTCATGTGCAACATATCCAATTCTCCAACAATTACCATTTGTATTTTTAATATCGTCAAATAATTTTTCAGCATCAAACTCGGAAACTGCTATCAATAAACCACCAGAGGTTTGTGGATCAAACAAAAGATCTAGTAAAAACCCAGATTCATCAGTATTGAGTTCATCTAAATTATTTATCTGTGAACTTAATTGATTCCGATTTCTCATTCCACCACCAGTAACCACACCTGATTTAATCAAATCAACTACATCAGTAAATATTGGAATTTTATGCGACTCGATAACCAATTCGACTTTACTAGACTCTGCCATTTCTAAACAATGACCTGCTAAACCAAATCCCGTCACATCTGTCATAGCTGAAACATCGTACATTTGAGCTAAGGTAGAGATATGTTTATTAAGAAAAAGCATCGATTCAATTACTTCATCTAGATCATACATACCTTGTTGTTTTGCCGTAAGTGCAATCCCTGTTCCAATAGGTTTAGTTAAGAGCAGAACGTCCCCATTTCTAGCACCATTAGTACGAAAAATTTTATCGGGATGCACAAACCCAGTTACACTTAAACCATATTTCGGTTCGCGATCAATTATGGTATGTCCTCCAACAATTACTGCGCCTGCTTCCCTAACTTTTTCTGCTCCACCCCTGAATATTTCACCCAAAATTTCACTATTAAGATCTTCCGGGAAAGCGGCAACATTGAGAGCAAATTTAACATCACCTCCCATAGCATAAATATCTGAAAGTGCATTCGCAGCGCTAATACCACCATAAAGAAAAGGATCATCTACAACTGGGGGAAAGAAATCGATGGTCTGAATCACTGCAATGTCTGGTGATACTAAATAAATGGCTGCATCATCCGATTCATCAAGGCCAACAATCAAGTTTGGATCTTGATAATTTAAAAAGGTAGTTTTTAATGGACGCAAAACTTGCGCCAATGTCTCAGGACCTAATTTCCCCGCTCAACCAGCACATGAAGCAAGATCCGTCAGTTTTACGACTTCATCTTTAGTCATATTGTTTCCTTTTCAATTACTACTTTATAATAGTATTACAATCTTGTAGATTCCTGAGTATAGTTCATAAAACAAAACATAGTTCTAAGAAAATAATTTTGAAAAGATGAATAATGAATCTAACTCTCATATAACTAATCTCATCACTACTTTAGATCAATACTACAACCTAGCACCTCAACAAAATTCGAATGCACCTCTTTTCGAATTAGTCCTAACATTACTTTCACAACATACTTCCGACCATAATTCCGGTAGAGCAATGAATCAGTTAATTAACAAATTCAACAGTTGGGATGACCTAATCAGTGCACCATTAAAAGATATTGAAGATGCGATTCGTCCGGGAGGTTTAGCTCCAACAAAATCTAAACGACTACAAAAATTATTGATAGAAGTTAAAAGACGTCAACCTGATTGGGATCTTAATTTTTTAAGAGATTTATCAATTTTTGATGCGAAAAAATGGCTAATTTCCTTACCTGGAGTAGGTCCAAAAACTGCTGCATGTGTCTTACTTTTCTCATTAAATATTCCCGCATTACCCGTTGATACGCATGTTGGTAGGGTTTCAAAAAGATTAGGTCTCGCTAACAATAAACTGTCTAATGATGAATTACACGATGTACTCGAAAAAAAAATAAAACCAGATCAAATCTATTTATTTCACATGTCATTAATTCAGCACGGGCGAAGAATTTGCCATTCCCGAAAACCAGAATGTCATAAATGTCCTCTTTTGAAAAATTGCCCCCAAATAGATGTAAGGATTGACTAGATCTAACACTCTAGAGACAATTAGCATCTAAGTATGAAAGATTATTTTATATGTCATCAACATTCGAAATTATTCCACAAGGTGGAGTTACAACTCCACAAGGCTTCAAGGCTGGAGCAGTACCCACAGGAATAAAAACTTACGGAAAAGAACCTTTTTTCGACCTGGGAATCATCCTTTCTAATTTACCTTGCACAATTGCAGGGATGTTTACTCGTAATCAAGTAAAAGGGTCTTCTGTACTTCATAACCAAAAACTGCTGTCAGATGGTCATGGTGGCAGAGCAATATTCGCTAATTCAGGAAATGCAAATGTAGCAACAGGAGAGCAAGGCTTTTTAGACACAAGTAAAATTGCACAACTAACTGCAAAAAAATTCAATCTAGCGCCCGAGGATGTATGGGTTGCTTCTACAGGAGTCATCGGCAGATCCTTACCCATGAATCTAATAGAGAACGGAATCAATAATCTTAATCTCGAAGATGATGGCGGTAATTTATTTGCCCAAGCAATTATGACAACTGATACTCGTTCTAAGGAAATTGCGGTTCGATTTACAATCGGTGAAGAGCATTTTTATATAGGTGCCTGTGCAAAAGGATCTGGAATGATTCACCCGAATTTGGCGACTATGCTAGCTTTCATAACCACAGATATCGCCATTGATTCTGAATTATTGCAACAAACACTAGAAAAAGTTGTTAATAAAACTTTTAATATGTTAGACATTGACATGGATACATCGACAAGCGACACCGTATTAATACTTGCTAATGGCTCAGCTAAAAACATTCCGATTAGTGGAAATCAGGATTCCGCCTTGGTTTTTTATAACGCACTTGAATATGTTGCAACGTATCTAACTAAAGAATTAGCGAGAGATGGTGAAGGAGCTGAAACACTCATAGAACTACATGTCAGTGGTGCAGTTCAAGAATCAGAAGCTAGATCAGCTGCTCGAACTGTTGTTTCTTCTCCACTTGTTAAAACCATGGTAACTGGTAAAGATCCTAATTGGGGAAGATTAATAGCTGCAATAGGTAGGTCAGAGGCACTTGTTGAACAGGAAAAAGTAAGTATCTGGATTGAAGAACATTTGATACTGAACAAAGGTACACCGACTAATATTAATTTACAAAAAGTTATTGATGCAATGCATACTAATGAATTAAAAATACATATTGATTTGGGTGTAGGTCATTTCTCAGCTACTGCGTGGGGATGCAATCTAACTGATGAATATGTTCGCATCAATGGTGATTACACAACATGAGGGTTTATGACAATAGTTATTAAAATAGGTGGATCGACATTGGGAGAAAACGACACTTCCCTACAAGATATAGTTCACCTTGCTGAAGCAGGGGAAAGACCTATCGTCGTACATGGTGGAGGTGCAATGATCACTGACTGGCTCGACAGGCTGGATATCACTACTAACTTTGTAAATGGATTGAGATCCACTAATACAGAATCACTAGAGGTCGTTATCGCAATACTTCGTGGCATAGTTAATACAGCATTAGTTGCTCAATTGACTCAAGCTGGGGGACGGGCAGTAGGCATTAGTGGTGTAGACAGTTCTCTTATTGAGGCTGAACAATATGATCCAAATTTAGGTTTAGTTGGCAAAATAACAAAAATTAATAATGACTTACTTACCCCACTATTGGATCACAATATAATCCCTGTCATTGCACCAATAGGAATTGAATCTTCCTTGCAACCATTGAACATTAATGCTGATACAGTAGCTGGTGAGATTGCTGCAAGTATTAATGCTAAAAGTTTAGTTTTCCTTACTGACGTAGACGGAATAATGGATGGTCAAGGAAGCTTACTCCCAATGTTAACAATAAAAATTTCTAATCAACTAAAAGAGGATGGAATACTAAATGGTGGTATGATACCTAAAGTAGATGCAGGATTTACAGCATCGAGAGCTGGTACTTCTGTACATATAATAAATGGAACTTTAGCATATTCCTTACAAAATTTAATTGATGGGAATTTTTCTGGAACAACTATAAAGGGGGCCTGAAACTGGGTTTTTTTGATAATAGAGAACGTGGGAATGATAATCTTCCACCTTATGATTTAAATACATCTAGAAATACACAATTCCCAATCCCAAATCGTATTTTGGTAATTGGTGTATTAGGTCTGGTCTTTTTAATTGTCATTAGTGTGCTAAAAGGGTTTTACGTTGATTTGTTGTGGTTCGACTCAGTTGGCTATGACAGTGTTTTTTGGAAGTCAATTACAGCAAAAACTGCACTATTTCTGGTCGGATTATTTGTATCAATAGTTGTTTTAGGAACTAATATTTGGCTTGCACGTAAACTTGCCCCTCAAGGCCCTGAACAATCTTTTATCGAAGAAATTGACGTCAACGCGTTACGCAAAGTAGTTAGCGTCATATTAATAGCGGCAACACTTTTACTTGCAGTTATATTTGGTTCTGTTGCCGGTTCTTCTTGGCAAACATTACTTGCCTGGATCAATGGCATTGACTTTGTTGGGAGAACTGATCCTGAATTCGGTAGGAATGTTTCTTTTTATATGTTCAAACTTCCTGCTTATCAAATGATACAGGGCTGGTTCCTTAGCCTTGTAGTCATGTCCGTTCTTGGTTCAATAGCAGTTTACGGGCTTTCAATTTCATTACAAGGCTTTCAATTACAAGTCACTAAAGGTATGAGGATCCATCTATCAATACTAATAGGGTTGATATTCATATTAATTTCAGTAGGGACTTATCTCAGTATTTTTGAACTAGTCCTCTCAGAAGGTGGAATAATTTTTGGTGCCACTTACACTGATATCAATGCGATCTTACCAGCTAGATATGTAATTGTGGCGCTAGCATTATTTACGGGATTAGTGACAATAGCTAATGGCTTTTTATCGAATAATGGATATAAATTGCCACTTTTTGCATTTAGCCTCTGGGTTATTGCAGGAATCATAGGTGGTGCAATTTATCCAAATTTTGTTCAATCTTTCCAGGTTGCACCTAATGAACGTGAACGTGAGGAGTCTTATATCCTAAGAAATATTGAAGCGACACGATTTGCCTATGGATTAGATGAAATAGTCAACAATGACTTTCCTGCAGAACAAAGTGTCACTCTTGAAGCAATCGAAGCAAACCCTAAGACCCTGGGCAACATCCGCCTCTTAGATCCACGCCCATTAAGGGATACATTTAATCAAGTACAAGCTATACGACAATTCTACGAATTTACCGATGTTGACGTCGATCGATATGTATTAAATGGTGAACCAAGACAAGTAATGCTATCAGCGCGTGAATTAGATATCAGCGGTGCTCAGCAACGAAATTGGACTCAGGAACGACTTCAATTAACACATGGTTTTGGTGCAGTAGTTGCTCCTGTAAACAAAGTGATCGATGAGGGCCTACCTGATTTCATTACAAAAGACATTCCACCTGCAAGTGAAGAAATCGACCTGTCGATAGAGGGATCTCGTATATATTTTGGTGAAATAACTGATCAATATGTAATCGTTAATTCAAATGAAGTTGAATTTGACTATCCACTCGGTGAAGGCAATGCAGAAACCTCCTACGAACCCGATAGAGGAATCAAGCTGTCATCACTCGGAAGAAAATTAGCCCTTGCATGGGATTTAGGTGACACTAACATTCTAATTTCAAGCCAAATTAATAATGACTCAAGATTACTTCTACATAGGAATATTAAAGAACGAATATCTCAAGTGGCACCATTCTTAATACTTGATCGCGATCCATATATAGTGATAATCGACGGACAATTGAAATGGATTCAATCCGCTTATACTACCTCCAATCGATACCCATACTCACAACCACGTGGCAATGTTAATTATATTCGAGATAGTGTGAAGATTGTAGTTGATGCAGTCACTGGAGACATGACCTTTTATCTGATTGACGAAGAAGATCCTGTTGCGGGTACATGGGCAAAAATATTTCCAGAACTATTTACCCCTAACGCTTCAATGCCAGCGTCAATTAGAGAGCATTTACGTTACCCATTAGATATGTTCTCGCTTCAATCAAATCTCTATCTCCGATACCACATTACTGATCCAAATGTGTTTTTCATTGGAGAAGATTTTTGGAACATCCCTACGGAAAGATTTTTTCAACAAGAACAACCCGTAGAGCCATATTATGTGTTAATGACACTACCGCAGGTAGGTGATTTTACAAAAGAAAATTTAGAATTTTCCCTGATTATGCCTTTCACACCTAGGAATCGTCAAAATACAGTCGCATGGCTAGCTGGTCGTTCCGATGGAGAAGAATATGGCTCTCTAGTTGCTTACAGGTTTCCAACGGATGATTTAGTATTTGGTCCAGCACAAATTGAAGCGCGAATTGATCAAAATCCAGGTATTTCTCAACAAATCACCTTATGGGATCAGGCAGGTTCAGAAGTCATCCGAGGGAATTTATTAATGATCCCTATCGGACAATCTTTCCTATTTGTTGAACCGATTTACCTTCAGGCAGACACCTCTAGACTGCCTGAATTAGTAAGAGTAGTTGTCGCAAATGGTAATGCTATAGCTATGGAACGAACTTTTGAGGAGGCTCTCGATGTTGTTTTAGGACGCACTTCATCCAGCCTTCCAGAAGAAAATATAGTTGAAGGATCTGGCTCAGATAATTCTCAAAAGAGTACTTCAGAAATTGAACCTATATCGGGCAATACTGATCAACTGCTTCAAGAAGCTAAAGAAACTCTAGCAGATGTTGAATCTGAGCTTAGCAAACTAAAACGTGTTATCGATGCTTTAGAAGATTCAACACAATAAATTATAAATTCTCTACTGAAGTACGGGCCATATTGCCTTATCCTATTCTTAACTAGAAAATCTAGAAAAGGAGTGGGGAATGTCTAACATACCTGATAGAGAATCAATCGTTCATATGCAAACAGCACGTCGTGTTCCGATCACTTTAGTAAAAGGGTTGGGGACTAGAGTATGGGACGACGAAGATAATGAATATCTAGATTTCGTTGCTGGAATTGCGTCAGATAGTCTAGGGCATGCAGACCAACAATTAGCATCAGTAATATCTGAACAAGCACACAAACTGATCCATGTCTCAAATATTTTCTATAGTGAACCACAGATAGATCTAGCTGAATTACTAGTTCGCAACTCAGCACTAGATCAAGTTTTTTTCTGTAACTCAGGCGCTGAGGCAAATGAAGCAGCTATAAAAATTGCTAGAAAGTGGGGGATCGCTAACCGTAATGGAGCATTCGAAATCATTGCGGCAAATAACGGCTTTCATGGACGTACTATGACTACAGTTGCAGCTACAGGAACTCCTGCTTATAGAGAACCTTTTGGTCCACCTACTCCAGGATTTGTATTCGTTGACTATGATGACATACAACAAATAATTGATTCTACTTCTGACAAGACTGCTGCCATATTGCTAGAGCCAATTCAAGGGGAAGGAGGAATTAATGTTCCTTCTTCAACATATCTACAAGAAGTAAGGTCGTGGTGCGATGATCAAGGGATTTTATTGATACTTGATGAAATACAGACAGGAATGGGAAGGTCTGGGAAGCTGTGGGCTTACGAATTTTCAGGAATTGAACCAGACATCATAACATCAGCTAAGGGCTTAGCAGGTGGAGTGCCTATTGGAGCAGTATTAGCAAAAAATTCAGCATGTGTCTTAGAACCAGGAGACCATGGATCAACTTTTGGAGGGAATCCGTTAGCAACAGCTGCTGGTGCGCATGTACTAAAGAGAGTACTCGATGACGGTATTCTCGAAAATGTTGTCGCAAGATCTGAACAATTGCATCAAAGGTTAGAAGGATTACAAGATCGTTACTCGTTAGTCAGTGGCCAAAGAGGTATTGGATTGCTTCGAGGTTTAGAATTGTCAAAAGATATCTCAGTGGACATAGTAAATACAAGTCGAACCTTAGGATTATTGTTAAATCCAGTACGCCCGAATGTGATAAGGTTTATGCCACCATTGACTGTAACAGAAGAAGAAATAGACAAAGCTATCGATATCATTGATTCAGTTTTACAATCGCTCGATGATTAATTTTTTTATTAGGTAGGAACGAGTTCATGGCAGAAAGGATAATCCTTGCCTATTCAGGTGGGCTTGACACTTCGGTAGCGTGTAAATGGTTACAAGAGGAACGTGGGTATGACGTACATTGCCTGACAATAGATTTAGGTAATCTAAGCGATCTTGAGTCTGCAAAAAAACGCGGAACAGAGGCCGGTGCTCTTTCTGTGGATGTCATAGACGCAAAAGAAGATTTCCTTAACTATTTTGTATTTCCAGCAATGCAAGCAAATGCGCTATATCAAGGGCAGTATCCATTAGCTACAGCGCTGGGACGACCATTAATTGCAAAATTACTTGTTGATAAAGCTAGAGAACTTAATGCGACTTCTGTAGCACATGGCTGTACAGGTAAAGGTAATGACCAGGTACGTCTGGATGTTGCTATTAATACATTAGCTCCTGACCTAAATATTGTAGGTACTGCTCGTGAAAATGAAATGAGCCGAGATGCTGCTATTGATTATGCCAAAAAACATGGTATTTCAATTAAGCAAACTCTCGAATCACCTTATTCAACAGATGAAAATCTTTGGGGAAGGTCCGTAGAATGCGGTGAGTTAGAAGATCCATGGGAAGAACCTCCTTCAGATGTTTGGCTATGGACAGCAGAACCAGAAGCAGCTCCAGATAAACCTGTAATCGTAGAAATCGGATTTAAAAATGGTATCCCCGTATCACTTGATGGTGAAAAAATGGGAACCGTTGAATTGGTGCAACATCTATCCAATCTTGGCGGCCAACATGGTATCGGTAGGGTTGATATGGTTGAAGATCGATTGGTTGGAATTAAATCAAGAGAAGTCTATGAAGCACCTGCAGCCACCATACTTATTACGGCACATAAATCTCTGGAACAACTTACACTATCAAGATCACAAATCCGTATGAAAGAACAAATCGCACAAGAATACGCAGACTTAATTTACAATGGTCTTTGGTATAGTGGCCATCACCGTGACTTAGCTGCTTATACCCAATCCAGCCAACGTGATGTGACGGGTCAAGTACGAGTAAAACTGTGGAAAGGTGTTCTAACTATACTTGGCAAACAAGCAGAACAGAGTTTATATAGTAAAGAACTAGCTACTTATGGTGATGATGATCAGTTTGATCAAAAAGCAGCACAAGGATTTATTAAACTCCATGGATTATCTGCTCAGGTTCAAGCGCATCGACAATTACTTAATAACAATGACGATCCTCTATACTTAGCGTCACCAGAAAAAACAGAATAACACTACCCTATCGAGTTATAATTAATTCAATATTTTGATAGATAGTGTAATAAAGCAGTTAAAAATCACATGTGAATGGGAAAACCATGAAAAAAAAATCTGAACAAAAGTTATGGGGGGGGCGCTTTAACTCATCAACGGAAGATATTGTCGAACAGTTAAACGCTTCAATAGAATTCGATCAACGTTTATTTCATGAAGATATTAGTGGCTCAATTGCCCATGCAAAAATGTTAGCATCATGCAATATCCTATCAATTGAAGAGTGCGATTTAATTGTTAATGGGCTACAAGAGATTTATGAGGAAATTAAAAATGGTGACTTCAATTTTCAAATAGATCGTGAAGATATCCACCTTAATATAGAAGCTGCACTAATAGATCGCATTGGAAGTGTTGGTGCGAAATTACATACTGCAAGATCACGTAATGATCAGATAGCAACAGACATCAGGTTATTTACGAGAAAAGAATGCACAGAAATCTTACAGGAGTTGAGAAGTTTACGCAGGGTATTGCTGAATATTGCTGAACAGGAATCTCAAACAATTCTTCCTGGCTATACACATCTACAACGAGCTCAACCAATATTGCTATCACACCACCTACAAGCATACGAAGCAATGTTTAGTCGAGACTCACAGAGATTTGAACAAACACGTCTGAACGCGAATAAATCACCTTTAGGTGCTGGAGCATTAGCTGGTGTCACTTACCCAGTTGATAGAGATTTTGTTGCGAAAGAATTAGGATTCGACTCAATAATTACAAATAGTATCGATGCGGTAGCAGATAGAGATTTTATATTAGATTTTCATTCTGCCGCATCTACTACCATGATTCACTTATCCAGATTAGCTGAAGAAATAATTATATGGGGATCTAGTGAATTTAATTTCCTCACTTTTGATGATGCATTTGCTACCGGATCGAGCATTATGCCACAGAAAAAAAACCCTGATGTTGCAGAATTGATTAGAGGGAAGAGTGCAAGAGTAATCGGCAATCTTGTACAGTCACTCACACTCTTAAAATCTCAACCCTTGGCTTATAATAAAGATCTTCAAGAAGATAAAGAATCATTTTTCGATACAGTCGATACTGTAAAAATTTGCCTTATTGCAATGCACAAAATGCTACCTACATTAGGATTTAATACAGAAAATATGTACAAGGCTGCAAATGACGATTTCATTTTAGCAACTGATTTCGCCGATTATTTGAGTAAAAAAGGAATACCTTTTCGAGATGCACATGAAGCAATCGGGAAATTAGTATTATATTGTGAGAATAATCAACTAGCATTCTCTGATTTGTCACTGGAAGATTTTCAAAAAAGCCATGCGCTATTTGACAGTGATATTCTAGACATGGATATTCATACTGCTCTATCCAATCGTAATGTTATTGGTGGAACAGGACCGGAATCTGTCAAAAATGAACGGGATGAAGCTATGTTAAGGCTTGATCTAGAAGAGAATTCACATGCTAACCCAAAAAATTGAGATAGCCCCTTCTATCCTTACAGCTGATTTTGGTGTCTTACGATCACAAATTGTAGAGGTAACCACTGCAGGAGTAGATAGAATTCATCTCGATATTATGGATGGACACTTTGTTCCTCCATTAAGTTTTTCAACTGAAGTTGTAACTGCAGTAGCTTCTGCAACAACTTTACCTATTGAAGTACATTTAATGGTTGAAAATCCTTTGAAATATATTGAAATGTTTTCAAAAGCAGGTGCGTCAACACATATATTCCATTTTGAAGCAATGCAAAATCTTGATAGTTGCCAAACTGTTATTCAAGAAATAAAAGCAACGAACTCCTCGCCAGCTATTGCGATATCACCTAATACAAATATTGATTCTATCTTAGAATTAATTCAAGACATCGAACAAGTAACTGTTATGACAATCGAACCTGGTTGGGGAGGGCAGAAATTAAGATCTGAGCTACTAAGTAAAATTATCGATCTAAGAAGAATTACTTCAGAAATGAATCTCCCAAATTTTAATATTGAAATCGATGGAGGAGTAAAAAAGGAAAATATTCAGCAATGTATTTCCGCAGGAGCCAATATTTTAGTAGCCGGTTCAGCAATTTATAACGGTAACATGAAGCCAATGAATGCAGTAGAAGAGCTACGCATAGCGATCAATAATTCATTAAAAAAATGAGGTCTTATCTGTACGGAACACCTTGTTCTTGAATATTTTTCATTTCAGTTCTTAAATAACGCGTATCCACTTTAACCCGTTGCCATTTTCCATCGATAAACATACGTTTTCGTTGAACATTAGCTTTAAACATGCGACTAGTTTTGGGAGCTTTTCGAGCCCATGCACCAGAATGCTTATGTCGAATTCTTCTTCCAAAGCTTGTCTTCTTTGAACCAAGTCTAGGTATCCCTGACATGAATTTCTCCGGTATCTAAACTGTTTGATGTAACAGCGTATCAATTCAGTTATAGATGCGTCTATCACAAAAATGGCAATTTCAAAAGATATCACCTTTATACTGGAGTAATATAGATCGAAAGTGAATTTATATAAATTATATTTAGGTTAAAATGTCTGAAAAATTAAACATACTTCAGAAAGCATTCGAAGTAGCACTAGAATCTAATTCTAATGAAAACTTAGAAATAAAAAATTTAGATGAACTATTAAGAACTCAGGCTTTTGACGAACAGCCTGGATCGCCTATTCTCAGAATGATTGCCGCTCTTCCAGCAAAAGGCTATCAATCCCTATCAAAAGATGAGAAAGAATTTTGGCTTAGGCGTGCACTTGCTACTATCCGATATGAAAAACAATCATCAGATCCAAAAAATAGTTATCCCAATCGTAAAGCTTTAAAACCCAAAACTTTTAAAACGAGATCGCGTAGCAATATAAAAATTCAAAATGAAAATTCTGTAACAAACGAAGAGTATGACCGACAACTTGTAAATATACCTATTAGTGCCACCAATTCTAGGTTAGGGAAAGGTAATTTACAAAAAATAGAAAATCTAGGGATTTTTACTGTTTTTGACGCTCTACATCATTTCCCTCACCGCTACAATGATTTTACAAAATCAGTACCAATCACAGAATTGATTTCTGGACAAGAACAGACTGTTTATGGAACCGTCACAAGCTCTCGTGAGGTGCGTATGGGTCGAGGCGGAAGGATGCGTTCGACAGAAATTATCCTGACTGACAATTTAGGGTCATCAATCAAAGCTACATGGTTTAATCAGCCTTTCATAGCGAAAGCCTTACCAATAGATGTGAATATCGCATTAGCAGGTAAAGTTACGAATTTTCGAGGTAGACCAGTTTTTCAAAATCCGGAATTTGAAGTAGTAAAAGAAAATTCAGATGGAACACATACAGGAAGACTAATTCCAGTCTATCCATTAACCAAGGGATTAACGCAACGTACACTACGTAATTTTCTTTCGAAAATTGTAATGCAATACTCTAGTTCGATACCTGAACATCTTTCTGAGAAAATTCGTAAAAGAAATAATCTCCTTCCATTGGTTGATGCAATCGCTCAAATACATTATCCGAATAGTAGAGGTGAACTCCAAGAGGCATTACGAAGGATAGCTTTCGATGATCTTTTTGCTATACAACTTACAGTACAAGATAGAAAACGACGTTGGCAAAAAACAGGTGATGCCCCACAGATAACATCACATCATCTATCAAGCAATTTCATCAATAATCTTCCCTTCAACATGACTGCCTCACAAAAACGTGTTCTACATGAAATACAAGGAGATCTTAAACATAGCAAACCAATGTCACGACTACTTGAAGGTGATGTAGGTTCAGGAAAAACTGTAGTCGCATTAGCAGCAATGCTAGATACCATCGAATCAGGGTTTCAGACAGTGCTTATGGCGCCTACTGAAGTGCTCGCAGAGCAACATTATCGAACTATTTGTAAACTTTTATCTGGAGAAGAAGATTTACCATTACAAGGTTTCCTCCAAGTATCTGAAAAATCTCTTAAAGCAGTTCTACTGACAGGTTCTACGAAAGCAAAAAATCGAAAGGAAATTCTTAATGCAATAAAATATGGTGGGGCCCAAATAATTATAGGAACTCATTCACTAATACAAGAATCTGTTAACTTTTCACGTTTAGGGTTAGCAGTAGTCGATGAACAACATCGTTTTGGTGTTCTACAAAGAGAACAGCTACGTAAACAAGGCCGTGAAGCTCTAGACATACAAAATACACCACATCTACTAGTTATGTCTGCGACACCAATCCCACGTTCGTTAGCATTGACTGTTTTTGGTGATTTAGATTTATCAGTAATTGATCAAATGCCAGCCGGACGCACTTCGATAGAAACAAAATGGCTACCGCCAAATAAAAGAGCAAGTGCCTTTCAACATGTACGATCAGAAATTGAAGAAGGACGACAAATTTTTGTGATTTGTCCCTTAGTAGAAGATTCTGAAGCAATACAGTCACGCGCAGCTATCGAAGAATATACACGCCTTTGTGAACAAGAATTTCCTGATCTAGCGGAGCGTATTTTATTATTACATGGCAGAATGAAAGGTGATGAGAAAGAAAAAATCATGCGAGCTTTCGCGAATCATGAAGCAGACATTTTAGTCTCCACTGCTGTTGTAGAGGTAGGTATCGATATACCAAATGCAACTATAATGGTTATTGAAGGAGCAGAACGATTCGGACTCGCCCAATTACACCAATTCCGTGGAAGGGTAGGAAGAGGTTCATTCCGATCATTTTGTTACTTGCTTTCTGACGACCCTTCCAATGAAGCGAAACAACGTTTAAAAATCCTTGAAAATACGACTGATGGATTTTCGTTAGCTCAAGCTGATCTGGAATTACGTGGTCCAGGGGATTTATATGGTACAGCCCAAAGTGGTCTCCCTAATTTACGAGTAGCAACTCTACTTGATGCTCCATTAATTGAAGCGACTAAAGTTGAGGCAACTGAATTACTAGATATGGATCCTGAATTAGTCAAGCCAGAGAATCAAACAATCAAATATGCGATTTCAAAACAAATCACAAACTTACTTTCAGAACGTAATTAAGTATGATAGTCAACAACGAACGAATAGCACGCATGCGTGAAGTCCTCGAATATAGACAGGAGGACTTACTATTAATACTCGATAATATCCATGACCCACACAATGCATCAGCTATCCTGAGAAGCGCTGATGCATTCGGTATTGACTCAGCTCACTTTCTCTATTCACATGAAAATCAACATGATCTTTCTAATGGAGTCTCTGGACATACGCTAAAGTGGTCAAATATTTGTATATATAATTCTATAGCTGAGTTGAAAAACATAATTACTGCACGAAAAATTCCTCTTGTCGCTACCGCCATAGGTACAGATATAAAAAGTTATGAGCAAAGAGATTGGACTCTACCTGGTGCTCTTGTACTAGGGAATGAACAAAATGGGTGCTCAGAGGAGATCTTAGAAATAGCTGATGAACTTATCACAATACCTATGCGAGGCTTTGCTCAATCTTTAAATGTTTCCGTTGCAGCAGGCATAATATTCTCAGAAATGAGACGTCAGCGTGAAAAAAAAGGAATGTACACAAAAAAATGGAGTGTAAGTAAACAAAGATGGCTAGATTATTGGGTTGAACGAGAATATTCTTCACGGCTAAGGAGATCGCCGCCAGAATTACCAAAACCATAAGTGTAATTATAATCGCCTTCGGTTGGCTAAGCAGATACAATTGATGTTTACGAAAATAATCGATAAAAAGTTAAGGGATTAATTGTGATACGTGAAAAGATTCTTGATCTAGTTAGTGAAGCTCTTAATTCTGCACAAAATGCTGGAGAAATACCACATTTTGTTTCTCCCGAAATCACTATTGAGCATCCACAAAGAATCGAACATGGTGATTTTTCTATCAATCTTCCCTTACGTATTCAAGGTTTAGCTAAAATGAAGGCATTTGACATTGCCACTATACTACACGAACGAATCAAAGCTTATTCAGCAATCGAAAAAATAGAAGTAGCCCACCCAGGTTTCTTAAATTTTTACCTCGAAGAAAATTGGGTCTGCGATCAAATTAACTCAATAATCGATGCAGGACATTCTTTCGCATCTACCAATTTGGGAAATGGCAGTACAATTCAAATTGAATATGTTTCTGCTAATCCAACTGGTCCAATCCATGTAGGTAATGGTCGAGGTGCTGCTATCGGATCAACTCTAGCGAATGTTATGAGCTTTTCTGGGTTTAATGTCCATCAAGAATATTATGTCAATGACGCAGGGACACAAGTTTCAATTTTTGGCAAAACACTTTATGCGCGATACGCAGAACTATTTGGAAGAGAAATTAAAATTCCGGATAATGGGTATCCAGGTGAATATATTATTGAACTAGCCAAAAATATTCAGGAACAACATGGCGATAAATTTTTAGAACTTATCGATAATGAACCTAATCCAGAGTTAGGGAAAATTGGTATTGAATTACAAATCGCTAATATTAAAGAAGACTTATCAGCAATCGGTGTGAATTATGATTCATGGTTCTCAGAACAATCATTAATGGAGAAAGATGGTGCATATAATCTCTCTCTACAGATACTAAAGGACGAGAATTTAATTTTAGAACGTGAAGGAGCTATTTGGTTTAATTCTTCAGACCTTGGAGAATCTAAAGATAATGTACTAATTAGATCTGATGGGCAGCCAACTTATTATGCAACTGATATTGCGTACCATTACGATAAATTTATTATTAGAAAATTCGATCGTGTCATTGACATTTGGGGTGCAGATCATCAAGGACATGTATCTAGAGTAAAAACAGCCTTAAAAACACTTGGTTCAAATCCAGACTCTTTAGACGTCCTGCTCTATCAATTAGTCAGTCTTCGTAGAGGTGAAGAAATAGTCCCACTTTCAAAAAGAGCAGGAGAGATCATCACGTTGCGTAACGTTATAGATGAGGTAGGTTCTGATGCAGCTAGATTCTTTTTCCTGAGTTCATCAGCGAATCAAACAATGGATTTTGATTTAGAGCTAGCCAAAAGTGAATCAGATGAAAACCCTGTATATTATGTACAATATGCACATGCGCGAATCTCAAGAATCCTCCTTAAAGCTGAAGAGGATTCTTTGTTTAAAAGCAATCCTAATCTTTCATTACTTAACCATCCATCAGAACAGTTACTTATTCGAAAACTCTTGCTTTTACCTGAAGTTCTTGAAAATGTAGTTGCTGATCTAGCACCACACCATCTTCCGCATTACTCAAAAGATTTAGCAACAGCCTTTCACTCTTTTTACACCCAATGCCGTGTAATTAGTGACGATGAAGCGTTAACTACAGCTAGATTATTTTTGTTGCAAGCATCGCAAATCGTTCTGGCAAAAACATTAGCCCTTATGGGAATTAGTGCACCGAGAAAAATGTGACCTATGGATACTGAAAAACCTAGAATCCTTACTGGAATACGACCTACAGGATCTTTACACCTTGGCCATTATGGCGGTGCACTCGAAAATTGGCTTAAATTACAGCTAGAATATGATTGTTTTTTCTTAATTGCGGATTACCAAGTATCTGACTATGCCGAAAATATTGACAATATCCGTGAATGGGTAATCGAAGTTGCGATTGATTGGCTATCTGTTGGCCTAGATCCTGATATTTCACATTTTGCTATTGAAAGTCTTATACCAGAACATACAGAATTAACTACATGGTTAAGTTGGTGGGTTCCCTTAGGAAGGCTTCAGCGAAACCCAACCTTGAAATCTGAAATGTCTGATCTGGGAGAATCCGTTCCAGTTGCTTTTTTCAATTATCCTGTAATGCAGGTAGCTAATATTTTAATGCCACGCGCACATCTAGTCCCTGTAGGTGAAGACCAGCTACCCCATATTGAAATGACACGTGAAATAGCGAGAAGATTTAACCGACTTTTTGGAAATGATAAAGAAATTTTTCCTGTTCCAAAAGCATTAGTAGGCCGTATCCCACGCCTAGTTGGAATAGATGGCCCTGATGCAAAAATGAGTAAATCAAAAAATAATGCAATCTGGTTAAAAGATGACTCAGAAACAGTAACAAAAAAAGTTATGCGAATGTACACAGATCCCTCAAGGTTAAGAGCTACCGACCCAGGACATGTAGAGGGAAATCCTGTTTTCATGTACCACGATGCATTTAACCCAGATATCGATGAAGTTGAAGACTTGAAAAAACGTTATATTTTAGGAAAAGTTGGAGATGTTGAAGTAAAAACCAAACTAGCTAATGCGTTGAATCAGTTAATGGATCCTTGGAGAGAGCGACGGGATTACTTTGAAACACACCCTGAGTTGGTTATCGAAGCTCTACGTAGCGGAACAGAACATTATAGAGATAAAGCACAAGAGACTATGGAAATGGTAAGAGGTGCACTCAAATTGGACTACTTAGAGAAAGATTAACTTTTTATCTATTAATAATGCTTGTGTACTCTCTATATGATTCACCAACATAGATTTGCCCTGGACGAAAAATTCGATTACCAGAATCCCATTGTTCTTGCATGTTAACCATCCAACCTAATGTCCTTGCAGCAGCAAATAAAGGCGTAAAGAAGTCAATAGGAACACCTATTGCCTCAAAAATACACCCAGAAAACAAATCCACATTCGGAAACAAACCTCTGTGGCCTAATCTTTCTGTAGCAACCTTTTCCACAGTTAATGCAATATCATAATGATCGCTTGCCAACGTATTTTCAGTAATCACCTCTGTAGCTAATTGCTGAATAACTTTAGAACGTGGATCTTTGACATGGTAAACACGATGTCCAAAACCAGGGATTTTAAATTTTTCATCTAACAATTCAGTAATTTTTGCTTCAGCTTCATCAGGTTTCCCAATTCGTTCAAATAGACGTAAGGAAGCCTCATTTGCGCCTCCATGTGCAGGTCCTGATAAAGCACCAATACCAGCAGAAATAACGGCTTCAGGTTCTGATTTTGTAGAAGTAACAACACGTGCAGTAAAAGTAGAGGCATTTCCAGCAGAATGATCAGCTTGTAAAATTAGTAAAGCATTCATCACACGAACTTGAAGATCTGTAGGAGTTTCACCTGTGATCATACGTACTAACATTCTTGCATGTGATTCACCTTTTAGAGGAGCTGCGTATTCTCTACCATCAGCGGCTTGGGCAATAATACCCACCAAATGTCCTACTTTTGCAATTAGAGATAATCCTCTGTCAGTAACGGTATCAACTTTTTGTTCAAAATCATTATCCATGGGGCCCAATGTGGCAACAGCGGCTTGTAAAGCGAACATAGGGTGCGTTTCAACGGCAGCCTTTCTGGCTATTTCGATCTGACCATCAGTAAGTTGACGTTCTCTTTCAAACAATATTTGTATTTCATTAATTCGATCGGATGTAGGTAAATTTCCGTCATATAGTAACGCGACTATTTCCTCAAATGTTGATTCAGGGCTTGTAATATCTTCTATCGAGTATCCTCGATAAGTAAGACGTCCTTCCTCACCTTCAACTAAAGAGATAGCTGATTCAGCTATAGCAATACCTTCAAGACCTTCACTAAAATTTTGATTATCTGCTGCCACTTACTTCCTCAATTTCCTAAAAACTATAATCCTAAAAATCAATATCTAATAAATTACAGTACTACGTGTAAGGGTATACTAAAATGATTATCCCTAAGTCTTAGACAATTATATCCTATCCTACAACGCTAACTATAAATTTTTCCAACAAAGAATACACTGCTTCTGGATCTTCCTGAAAGGCATGCCCTGAACCTTGAATAATTTCAATACTTTTAGGATCAGAAGCCCTACGAAAAATATCTTCTGAAGCTTCATGATGAAGAATCTCATCTTGATCTCCATGTATTAATAATAAAGGTTTGTTTAATTGATGAACATCTTGAGTACCAAAAAGTTGGGAAGAAATCGCGGTTACCCCTTTTACCAAATCTGAAAGTTCACCTGCCTTAATTGCCACTGCTCCACCAAATGAATGACCTACTACTAATGCTTCACGTGCACCTATACCTCGCATAAATGAACATCCAGCTAGCACATCAACAACAGATTCCGCAAAATCTCCAGGCTTTCTATATTCAAGTCTCAACGAACTAATACCATGTCCAACCAATGCAGACCCTATCTTTTCATATACTTTATTAGCAGGTCCGGAAGATGATCCACTTGCACCTCCAATAAAAATAACAAATGCTGTCTTACCTTCACAGGCACGAAGATGACTTTTGATTACCCCACGAGTCGTGTTTAACTCCAGAATATATTCATCAGAAATTTCACTTAATTTTGTTCGCACACCTTTAATCGAAAGAGTTAGATCTTCCTCATTTCCTGACTCATTAGGCGATTCAGGGATTTTATTACCAAAGCCGTCAAGTTCCATATATGAAGACTAGCAGGGTAATCGATAAATAGCAGAAAATTTCTTAATTTTCTGGTTCGTGTATATGCCAATTAGTTAAAGATTGATATGCATATGTAGCTCTAAGCAATGTCTTTTCATCAAAAGGTTTAGCAATCAGTTGTAAGCCAATAGGCAATCCACCACTAAATCCACACGGAAGGCTAATCGCGGGGTTACCAGCGATATTAACAGGTAATGTATACAAATCATTCAAATACATACTATACGGATCTTCAATTTTCTCTCCTAAGCCAAATGCAACAGTAGGAGTAGTCGGAGTTAATAAAAGATCATATGTCTGAAATGCCTTTTCAAATTCTTGCCGAATTAACGTTCGCACCTTTTGAGCTTTAAGATAGTAAGCATCATAATATCCCGCTGAAAGAGCATATGTCCCTAACATGATTCTTCTCTTTACTTCAGGTCCAAAGCCCAGAGAACGTGTTAAAGACATTTCCTCATCGACAGATTCTCCTTCCAAAAAGCTAAAACCATATTTTACACCATCGTAGCGAGCAAGATTAGCTGATGCCTCAGAAGGTGCAATAATATAATAAACAGGTAATGAAGCAGGGCTGGTAGGTAATTGGACCGATTTATCTACTATTGCACCTTCCTGTTCAAAGATTTCTATTGCATTATCAACTGCCAAACGAACATCTTTATCCAAGCCATCCTGAAAAAATTCAACAGGCACTCCCACTCGCAAGCCTGAAAGGCCTTTGTCAAAATCTACTTTATAATCAGGCACTGGAATATTAGCAGTAGTTGAATCACGAACATCTAAACCGGCAATAATTTGCAATGTATTAGCTATATCAATTGCATCACGCCCAAAGGGTCCAACTTGTTCCAATGAAGAACCAAATGCAATTACACCATAACGACTGACCCTACCATATGTAGGTTTCAAACCAGTAACACCGCAAAATGCTGCAGGCTGACGTATCGAACCTCCTGTATCAGTTCCTAATGAAATTGAAACATCTCTGTTAGCAACTGCCACAGCAGAGCCACCAGAAGATCCTCCAGGAACTTTTTGGGGATCCCAAGGGTTTATTACAGATCCAAATGCAGAATGTTCATTAGAAGATCCCATGGCGAATTCATCCAGATTGGTTTTTGCTACAATTACAGCGCCAGCATCTTGTAATCGTTCAACAACCGTACAATCAAAAAGAGGTTGATAATCAGACAAAATTTTTGAACCGGCAGTTGTGGTGTTTCCAACTGTAGACAAAAGATCTTTTACAGCAATTGGGATACCAGTCAATGGGCCAGCTTTACCTGATTTAATTCGTTCATCAGCTACCTCAGCTTGCTTAAGTGCTAGCGATTCTGTAATTGTGATATACGCATTTAATTCATGCTTCTTTAGATTCTGTAACGTTTCTTCAACGAGTTCAACTACTGAATAAGCACCTTCATGCAATAGTTTAGAATGTTGATGTGCAAGTGCATTAAGTTTGATATTTTTAGACATTATTCTTCTATTCCAAAACACCTTTAACTCTGAAATAACCATCTTGACTTCGAGGAGCACCTTCTAAAGTCAATTCTCTATCTATTGGCTCTGAAGTTTCGTCAGATCTATCAACATTTTCTAATTCAAAAGTTTGAGCAGTTGGATGAACCATGGACGTATCAATTTCTTCCAACATTTTGAAATTTTCTAAAATTACATTTAACTGATGACTCAATTGCTGAATTTCTAATTCCGACAATTTAATACGTGCCAAAAGTGCTATCTCTTTTACTTCTTCATTTGATAAAGACATAGAAATTCTCCATTTTGCTAGTCTGTTGATCAATATCATACAATGTTCGACTACTAGAAAATAAAAATCTACGATTAATAATAATTTACTTGATATGTAAGAAAAAATCATGAAAGGCAAAGCATTGCATAAAACCTCCAATGAGTTAATACCTGACGCAGCACGACTAGGAAACCCTAGCTTTGTATGGAGAAGTGGGCAACAACGTCGACTCAATATAATGAAACAACATGTAATGCTTAGTAACCAAAAAATCTTAGACTTAGGGTGTGGTTTGGGTGAGTATGTTCGAGCGTTTTCAAGAGAGGGCGGTATTGCAATAGGCTGTGATATAGAAGTATCACGTGTGATCGAAGCTCGGGGAAAATCAAAGTTACACGAAAATAATATAATAAATTATTTAGTAGCACAGGGTGAGAATTTACCGTTTTTAGACAATTCTTTAGATGTCGTTGTCATGAATGAAGTTATTGAGCATGTATCAAATGATCGAACAACCTTAAAGGAAATCAATAGAGTATTACGTAATGATGGATCATGTGTCATTTTTGCTCCAAATAAATTGTTTCCTTTTGAAACTCATGGGATTTACGTTGGCAAAAAATATATTTTTGGCAACATTCCGTTCATTAATTGGTTGCCAGGCATTATTCGCAACAAATTAGTACCTCATGCAAAAGCATATGGACATCAAGATTGGTCGCAATTGATCGAAGGTACAGATTTTGAAATTACAGAACATACGTATGTTTATCCGGGTTTTGATAATTTAGAAAAAAAATTAGGAATGTTAGGTAGAATAATTAGGAAAATATGCTATTGGGCTGAAAAAAATTGGTTGCGACGCTTTGGTTTATCGCATTTTCTAGTTCTTGTAAAAACATCTAAGAGGGATTAATGAGTCATCGGAATTCAACAAATCACTTGACTAGTATTGTAAGAGCCATACGTCACCAAAATACATTAACCGAACGATCGATCAACCCGGTATTAATAGTATTAGCTATCGCTTTTTCATTGATTTTTCTTGCAGGATTAGCCATAACTATCGGTGGAGCAACTTACGCATTTAACCGTTATAGTGAAATTGCAAAAGGAGTTGTTCCGCCTGAACAATTAATCGCAACACTTCCACAGGGTGGGGCTAGAATTTACGATAGAAATGGTAACTTAATGTATGAATTCGTTGATGAATTCACAGGGTTACGTAGACCAGTTCAGTTAGAAAATATATCGCATTGGTTAATCGAAGCTACACTAGCTGTAGAAGACCCTACCTTTTATGAAAATAACGGACTTAATACAAAAGGTTTAGTTCGAGCAACAATTGAAAATCTAACACCTTACGGAGGAGATTTTCTAGAAGGTTCTGGAGGATCATCGATAACTCAACAGTTAGCAAAAAATGTCTATATACCTTTAGAAGAACGTTCAAAACGTACCATCGATAGGAAATCAAGGGAAACAGTCATCGCGATTGAGCTAACCGAGCAGTATACAAAAGAGGAAATATTAGGGTGGTACTTAAATTCTATATCATATGGTGGTATTTACACTGGGATAGAAGCAGCGGCACAGGGATATTTTAATAAAACTGCTTCAGAGTTAACAATTGCCGAAGCAGCGTTGCTTGCTGGTATCCCGCAATCGCCAGGACTTTACTATCCTTTCCATCACATTGATCTGCAAACCAGCCAGCTAATACCAGGTAGCCCCCCAATTGTTAGACAACATCAAGTATTAAATCTAATGGCAAAACGTGGATTAATCTCAGAAATACAAGCCAACAATGCAAAAACTACGCCCCTTGAATTTAAGGCAAATCGATTTGAAATCGAGGCTCCACATTTTGTTTTAGGAAGAATAGCAGATGAAATAACTGCACGTTTTGGAGAGGGATCATTAGTACGTGCGGGTTTAGAGGTAGTAACTACAATTGATTTGAATTTACAACATGAAGCCGAAAAACTATTAGAGGTCGAACTAGCGAAAATAGAAGAGAAAACTAATACTTCAAATGGAGCGCTCGTAAGTATAGACGTGAATTCAGGACAAATACTTACCTATATTGGAAGTAGAGACTACTTCCGCGATGATATCGAAGGTCGTAACGATAATGCCATAGCGCCTAACTCTCCAGGATCTACCCTAAAACCATTTACTTACATGACTGCATTTATGAAAGGTTGGGGAACTGGAACAGCTATACTTGATACTCCGCTAATATTAATTGATCCTGCAACTAGTGAAGAATATGAGCCTCGAAATCCAGTTAGGGAATTTCAAGGGCCGATGACTGTAGCGCACGCATTAGGTAATTCAATGAACATCCCAGCTATCAAAGCTATGAAATATGCTGGTATAGAAGATACCATTCGAGTAATGAAACAAGTAGGGCATACTGCTTTAGATAATCCAGCTGGCTATGGCCCATCATTGACTGTAGGCGGAGGGGAAATCACACTCTTTGACCAAGCAATCTCATACAGTGTCCTTGCTGCTAATGGTGTAATGAAAGGGCAAGAAAATATTGCACAAAAAGTGGACCCAGGTGAAAGAAAATTAGAGCCTATAGCAATTCTCAGAGTACGCGATTCCAATGGTAATGTCTTACATGAATTCGATCGTCCTGAGACAAGGAGAATTGTCTCTTCTGATTTCACATCATTAGTAACTTCAATATTATCTGATGGAGAAAACCAGTGCTTAACTTACTACACTTGTAATTGGCTGGGCTTACCTAATGGTCGACCTTCTGCAGCAAAAACTGGAACAAGTGAACCTTTTGAAGATTCGAAAGATATAGGTGAAACTTGGACTATTGGATACACACCAAAATTAGTGACAGCGGTATGGCTCGGTAATGCTGATAATTCGCCTCTTCGTAATATTAGTTCACAAGGACCATCAACTACTATATGGAAAACTTATATGACCTATGCATCAAATTATTTGGGTTATGGTGCGACACCTTTTCTTAATGATCCGCGAGTAGTTACAAGGGAGGTTTGCTGGCCGTCTGGTAAATTACCCACTGAGCATTGTCCACAAATGAATCGTTATCAATCATCTTACTCTTCAGCAATCCTACCTCAATCTATTGGTGAATTAGCAAATTTTGAAGACGATTGGTGGAAAGTTTTAGATATAGATACTCGCACTGGTTTAAGAGCTACCAATCGCACTCCCGCAAGTTTTATATCAAAAGAATTAAGGCTAGATTTACCAACAGAAGATATTAAAGATTGGGAGGATATAGAAGATTGGGCGGTCAAATATGGTATAGGAAACCTGTTAGCACCACCCGTAGATGATCCAGAAAACAAATTACCAGTTGAAATTGTAAACCTAAGACCTTATGAAAAAATAAAGGGGCTTTATGAACTTTATGGTAGAGCAGAATCAGCTGATTTCAAAAACTTTTCTCTAGAATGGGGTTTAGGTACTGAGCCTACTACTTGGTTTGAGTTATTAAGTTCCGATGTGCCGGTAAGCTCTGAAGGCCTACTCGGAGTTTGGGAAACACGAAATTTATCCGATGGAATTTATACAATTAGAATAGTTATGCAGGATAAAAAATTTGGAATACGCCAATATCAAGTTCCAATAAAAATCGAAAATGGAACTGAAAGTAATCAACATTTTTCTACACCAATCGTCAGGATTGACTCGCCAATTGATGGTTCATTATTGAAAGGAGACGTTCTCATTAAAGGTGTCACTCTATCACCGACAAGAGAGTCTGTGGTTGTGCAAATAGGTGAAAGCCTAAACCCCACTACCTGGGATGAAATAATCCGAGATCACACACAAGTTGCAGGTGATGAAATAGGTAAATGGCAAACTGATGAATTCAGTAACGGAATTTATACAATTCAAGTAATTCTAACTGACCGGTTACTTGGTAAAGCAAAAACTAGTATCTATGTAGTAGTTCAGAATTAAAAATTAGACAGTATGTTGGTATATTCGATCTCATAATATAATAAGTACACCATATTAATAGGATTCAAATTTTAATGCCCGAAAATCCAGCACCCGTAGTAACTGATCAAGGCATTTTTGGTAATTTACCTGTGCCACCTAACACAGATGTAAAAAAATTTAAGAAGAGGAATTTCAATTTACGTTCAGTTTTGTTTTGGCTCTCCAGTGCAATGTTGACAATTTCATTAATGTTTTGGATTACACTTACTTCTGCATTACATTTAACAAGCCCGAAAGTTGCCCTTTCTATACACACACACTTAATAAATACGATCGTCGAAGTCGATCAATTAATTGGCGATGATATAAATGAAATCACTAGTAATGAATTGAATTTACTTTTCCCACTAGCCGAAGCAACAATATCTCAAGAAGAACTAGAGCAACTTAATTCTACTCAAATAAAAAATGTCTTATTAGAGAGATCAGCATTTCATCTTTATACAAAAGGTGTGAATGCTTTTAGTGAAGATGACCTAATTATAGAAACTAAATTTTTCTCTGCCGCAGGGGGAGTAAAAATGTTCATAGAATTATTCACTTACGAAAAACATCAAAAATTATCAAACTATGAATCAACATTAATTATTTTAGTGTGTGTTTCAATTCTTTTGATTTTGCTATTAGGAAGAGGAATTAAAAAATTTTGGTCATTGGGGATTTCAACAATAATTGCCACAATACTAGTTCTGGTAGGAGTATTAGCAACGAAATACTTACTTGTTGCATTACTATCGAATCAATTGACATTAACCACTGACATCCAAGGAATCATAAATACATTATTTACAGCTCCTTTACAAAATACGATCACACTCGGAATAGGAGGAATGGTATTGTTAATGTTGTCATTCTTAACTGAACAAATATTAAAATACATTCCATCGATAGAAATGATGGATGCTCAAGTCATTGACAAACCGGATAATAAAAATTAGTCAATTCTAATAAAATATTTTATATAAGTATCGAGAGGCAACAATGTATCAAAATCCCAAAGATTTTTTCAAACCACTAGCGATTGGGGCTCCTAATCCATTAATGGAAATACCTGTAACCCCAAGTCGAATGGTCCATTTTATTAATGCAGGGAATAGTAAAATGGCGGCTCGGATCCCTGATATTCTAAAACAGGTTGATATACTCTGTGGCAACCTTGAAGATGCCGTCCCAGCAGATAATAAAATAGATGCACGTCGAGGATTCATTCAGGCTGTAAAGAATAATGACTTTTCCAACACTGGTTGCTGGATTCGTATTAATAGTCTAGATAGCCCTTGGTTTCTAGACGATATAAATGAAATAGTGGCTGAAATTGGTAATGAACTCGATGTATTAATGATTCCGAAAGTACTTAACCCACAAGATATAAGTTTTGTTGATCGCTTACTCGCTCAACTAGAGGCAAAACATCAAGTAAAAAAACCTATCCTCGTTCATGCATTACTGGAAACAGGAGGTGGAGTAGCTCAGGTAGATGAAATTGCATTAGCAAGCCCTAGATTACAAGGTATGAGTTTCGGACCAGCAGATTTAGCCGCTTCACGAAGAATGAAAACAACGCGTGTGGGAGGAGGACATCCTGGTTATGTCGTGAGAGGAGATCCAAACCCACAAGACGTAGAAGCAGAAAGAACGAGTACTCAACAAGATCTTTGGCATTATTCAATCTCACGTATGGTCGATGCATGTGTGAATGCTGGCGCACTTCCATTCTATGGGCCATTTGGGGATATCAGCGACGCTATAGGATGTGAAGATCAATTTAGATCAGCATTTATTCTCGGCTGTGTTGGAGCTTGGACATTACATCCAAATCAAATTGAAATAGCAAGAAAAGTATTTAGCCCAGATCCTGCTGAGGTAGAAATAGCACAAAAAATTCTGAAGGCAATACCAGATGGAAGTGGTGTTGCAATGGTAGATGGAAAAATGCAAGATGATGCTACTTGGAAACAAGCATCAGTCATGGTAAATTACGCACGCCTAATCGCGAATAAAGATCCTGAATATGCTGAACTATATTCACTAGACTAGATCTATAAAGATAATAATCGGGAGCAATAAATTGAGATTCTACGAATACGAAGCAAAAGAAGTATTAAAAAAATATTCTATCCCCTTACCAAAAAATATTTTTGTTCAAAATAGTGATTCAGCATTCAAGGCAGCGCAAGATTTTTCTGCGGAAGTAGTAATCAAATCGCAAGTTCTTAGTGGCGGTCGAATGAAAGCCGGTGGTATCGATTTTGCTAATTCACCAGAAGAAGTAAAAATAAAATCACAAAAAATACTAGAATTAGACATAAATGGTTTACTGCCTATCGGCGTTTTAATTGAAGAAAAAAAGAATATTACGCAAGAATATTTTGCTGCGGTAACTTATGACGGACGCGCAAAAAAACCAGTTATCATTTTTAGCGACATGGGTGGTATTGATATTGAAGAAGTTGCTAATTCTCATCCAGAACATCTCTCTCGAACACACTTTTCAGCTGCACGACCTTTCTCACCTTTTACAGCAAAAAATGCGGTTTCGGCTGTAGGGGTCACAGGAAGAGAACTCAATCAATTATCAACTATAGTCACCAATCTTTGTAATTTATTTTTAGAACGTGATCTAACACTCGCAGAAATCAATCCGATAGGAAAATTAGAAGATGGTTCAATTCTAGCCTTAGATTGCCATTTGGACATGGAATCTGAAGCTAGAAATAGCCATAGTACGTTCCTAAAAGAGATAGGAGTACCTGAAGAAGATAATCGTCAAGCACGACCTCCTACGCAATTTGAAATCGATGCGGCGAATGTTGACGCAGCTGATACTCGTGGAGTAGCTGGAAATCTAACTGAGTTCGATGGAAATTTGGGATTAATCATTGGGGCAGGAGGAGGATCACTAACTCTTTTTGATGCTGTCAGAGCCGCAGGAGGCAAACCAGCTAATTACTGTGAAATCGGTGGTAATCCTTCCGTATCCAAAGCGGCAAATTTAACCAAGCTAATTTGTTCACAACCTAAAGTTGACAAAGTTGCAGTAATGATGAATGTAGTCTCGAACACTAGAGTTGATATTGTAGCTAGAGGTGTAATAAAAGGCTGTATTGAAGCAGGTTTTGATCCTGCAGAAAAAATTGCCATTTTTAGAATCCCCGGATCTTGGGAAGAAGAAGGGTTCGCATTATTAGAACGATATGGTGTTGATTACGTAGATAGATCTGTTTCAATGCATGAGGCGGCACAACGTGCTGTAGAAAAAATGAAGGGAATCTAATGTCAATTCTCATAGATGAAAATACGAATTTCATAATCCAAGGAATTACCGGTAGAGAAGCAGTCACTATGGCTAAAGAGCTTCTTGATTATGGCTCAAAGCTTGTTGGCGGTGTAACACCAGGAAGAAAAGGTCGTGAAGTACATGGAGTCCCTGTTGAAGATACAGTACGGGCTTTTACAGATAGTCAATCTATAGATGCATCTATTATTTCAGTTCCGCCAGCTTTCGCTGCTGATGCTGTAAATGAAGCAATTGAAGCAGGCATTAAGTTACTAGTTGTTGTTACGGAAAGAATTCCACGAAAGCAAGTGGCTCAATTTGTAGAATACGCACAACAAGAAGGTGTTCGATTAATTGGCCCAAATTGTTTAGGAATTATTTCTCCAGGGAAATCAAAGTTAGGTGGTGTCGGTGGAGCTCTCGAATCATGTAAACAAGCTTTTCAACCTGGTGCAATTGGAGTTATGTCACGCTCAGGTGGAATGACTACAGAAATAGCAAATTCACTCTCTGAATCTGGATTGGGTATTAGTACTGCTATATCAATTGGAGGAGATGCAATTATTGGTTCCACTTATGCAGAATTAATGCCTTTGTTTGATAAAGACCCTGATACCAAAGGGATTGCAATCTACAGTGAACCAGGTGGACGTGCTGAATATGAATTAGCCGAATATATGGAGTCAACAGGATCAACTCTTCCTGTCGTTGCTTTTATGGCTGGTCGTTTCATGGACGAAATGCCAGGCATGCGTTTTGGTCATGCTGGGACAATAGTAGAAGGGAAAGCAGATACAACTAGTGAAAAAATTACAAAACTCTCAGATAGTGGTATCGAAGTAGCTGAAAAAATTGAAGATATCCCTGTACTCTTAAAACAGCGTATCAGTTAGAAGGAGATTTTATGTCTGCGATGTTTATTTCAATATCGATTGAAGATTCCGTTCACAAGGATGAAGAGCTTTGTAGTCGTCTAGTTTCCATGTGCCCAGTTGATATCTTCGAAATTTCTGAAAAGTCACAATTGATAACAATAGAGGAAAACTTAGACGAATGTACATTATGCAATCTGTGTATCGAAGCGTCTTCAGACGGGCAAATAAAAATTGAAAAACTATACCGATCTAATTCGAACTAATTTATTAATATCCATAGTCTACCTTGCTGGCGATCTTTAGCAATGGTAAATTGTTGTTAACTATTTAGAAAGGTGTCCGCTTTGGCGTATAGCATCATAGAAACATGTATTGGTTGTACAGCATGTACAAAAAAATGTCCTGTAGAAGCAATTACTGGATTAAGAAATCAACTCCATATAATTGATGCTGACTTATGCATTGACTGTGGAGCGTGTGGTGCAGTGTGCCCGCCTGAAGCCATTCTTGATGAGTTTGGAGACTTAGCCAGGACCTTTCCCAGACGTGAACTGCCCCTAGCTAAGGTAACTGAAGAAAATTGTATAGGTTCTGGATGTGAATTATGTATAAATATTTGTCCTTTTGAAGCACTTACACTGGAGGATACTCCTAACCATCATGACTACTATGGAATGGCTACGGTTGATGATAAAAAATGTGTTGGCTGTAGGCTATGTGAAGAAGCATGTGGATGGAGTGCAATATATATTGATCCACCTCGAGAATTACTGAAAAAAGATATTTACCCAGTTGAAATCCTTACCCCAAAAAAAGGAAAGGGTCTCAACCGATCTACAGCTAACACTTAGTCAACTTTTTTCTTCCTATCAAAAATGCAGTTACTGGAACAGGAATAGTCTATATGGATCCTGTCGAATTGAATTGGCAAAGGTTACGTAAAAACGCCCTCATCCCTGAAAAACAATCTGAATTAGCAAGTGGTTACGATCTTCATGCATGCGTTGATACACCTATAGAATTAAACACAATGCCACAATTGATCCCTACAGGAATAGCCGTAGCTGCACCACCTGATATTGACCTGCAAATTCGACCTAGATCAGGACTATTTTTAAAAGGAGTTATTGGCACAATTGGAACAATTGATGCAGATTATAGAGGTGAATTATATGTTGCCTTATATTGTCTACCAGATTTAGAAAAATTTATAATTTCAGACGGAGATCGTATTGCTCAATTAGTAGTAACGACTTTAATAGAGATTAAATGGAACGAAGTTGAAAGATTAAATGAAACAGAAAGAGGTACAGGTGGGCATGGTTCTACAGGTATTAGTAGGTAGCCACATAAACACAGAAGGAGCGAACCAAAGTGGTTCGCTCCTTACCAACACCTGCCGTGCGGCGGGGGTTTGTTCGGCAGTATGGTGGTCTGCATAATATGATCAATTACTGCCAAACAGAACATATGTCATCACTAGATTAGTATAGAAACAGTTTTTAGCTAAAATGTCAATACACGTGAACAATTCTTTATCAACATTAAAAAAATTAATAATCTTAATGTTAATTACCATGCTATTAACATCTGCATGCAGTCGTAGTGCTCCAGGAGTTACTATTCGTCAAGCTCCTAGCTCAACAATTTCACAAAATGAAAATCAAAATCTAACAACAACAGATGAAACTACCTCTCCAGCTGTTCAAGCACAAAATGATGGTGGGATAGTTTTACCCTTCGCACCAAGTAATCCAATCAGTGGCGGTTTACTTGTCGCCGAATACTTGGCTGGAGGTTTAGCAAATATAGATGACTGTCTACCAGAATTAGTTGAAGATTGGAAATTACTCGATATAGAAAGCAATAGATGTCTTATAGGAGATGTAGATGGTGACGATTTAGACGAAATAATATACCTAGTCTCTATAAAAGGAGAATCTACGAATCCAGGTGATGTCTGGTTTTTTGACGATTCACAATCTGCCTATAGATTATTCAATTCCGCGCGTGCCGTGGCTAATGAAATACTTTCAAATATCAAAATCGAAGGTTTAGTTGACATCACCGGAGATGATTATCCAGAAGCAATAATTTCAAGTGAGAGCTGTAATGGTGAGATATGCACACAAAAATTAATTATCGCCAGTGCTCATCGAGGTCTAGATATAGAAAACTTATCTCCAAAGAATTTATCTTTACGTTCAATAAATAATATTATTTTAGAAGATATCAATAATGATGATATCCCAGACATTGTAATTCAAGAGAAACATCAACTGGAAGATGATCCATTAAGCAATACTGAAACAAACATTGAAGTCGTTGCTACACCTCAGCCTACTATCACAACAACTCCAAATCCTATTAATGAAAATATTACAGGACCACAGCGTGATATAACAACTGTAATTTCCTGGACTGGTTTAAGGCTTCGTGCGAATCTCATTCCTGCGGAACCTGAGTACCTTTTTCACTTAGTTGTAGATGCAGATAATGCATATCAATCAGGGGATCTTGAAACAGCTAAAGAGTTATATAAAAAAGCTGCAAATAATACTGATTTAAAAGATTGGAAGGAAGAGCAAGGCAACCGAGCTGGTAGAATAGAACTTCAAGCTTACTCATTATTTAGGGCGGCAATAATTGAGCAACGCACAGGAAATGCAGCAGAAACTATTAACATCTTAAATTCAGTAACTACTAATCTTTCTAATTCTATCCATGGGTTAGCAGCAGGTGTCTACTTGTCGGCTCTTCAAAAAGGTGAGGTCTCAGGAACTGCATGTGCCGAAACAGAAGCCTTTTTAACTACATTAGATACTTTTTACCAAGAAACTTGGGATTATGGAATAGAAAATCCTACACATGAGATTGGCCAACTCTGTCGCTAGATTAATTATTACAATACTTCACGCTTTTTAGGATATGTTGCAAGCACTAATAGTAACGCAGCCAATAACATGCACCCGCTAAATAGGAAAAAGGGGACAGCGTAAGAACCAAAGTGATCAACCCAAAGGCCGGTAAAAAAAGGACCAGCTGCATTTAAAATCAATTGGACTGGTTGAAAAGATCCACGGATCACACCTAGAGAGGTCCGTCCAAAATAGTCAGCGTAAATTGCCTGACTTAACGCAAAACTAGATCCAAAAAATAGACCATAGGTAATTGCGTACACCATTGCGAAACTTAAACTATCTGTATGCAGAAGTAGTAGCGGACCTACAGACATTATTAAAAAAGATAAAATCATCGTTTTTCTTGCTGTAAATTTGTCTGCGAAGTAACCTCCTAAAACTGCCCCTACTGCCCCTACAAAAGAATAAATCATTACTACTAAAGCCGCAGCTGTACTAGAAAAACCTTTATCCATCATGTACGGAATTTGATGGAAATTAATTGAACCACCAGTAAACATTGCGATAGCAATAGTCATACCTATTAGCCAATATGCTCGAGTGTGTAATGCATCATTTAATGAAAAATCTTGATTAAATGGATTATTACTCTGATCTTGTACGTCTTGATTATAAACGCCTCCATCAGCAACCAAACCTATATCTTCTGGCCGTCTCCTTATAAAAAATGCAGGTGGGAAAACACCAAAAAACAATACGACTAATCCTAATGCAACCCAACCAATCCTCCAGTTGCCACTAATAGTTATTACAGTTGCAACATACAACGGGAGTAGTGCCATACCTATTCGTTGAGATACGGCAACAAAACCGACAGCAGTTGAGCGTTTTGCAATAAACCAATTATTCACTACTACAAAGCCAACATTACTAACGGCAGCCATTGATAAACCTCTTCCAATAGCATAAGCAAGATAAAGTTGCCAAAGGTATTTGAGCTCAATTAGATAAAGTAACACTAGCGAAATTAATAGACTCGCTACCGCTAAAACCCATCTCCCTCCCCAACGATCTACCATCCAACCTGTGATGGGAGATGCTGCTGCCGCGGCAACACTTCCAATAGAAATTGCAGCAGCTACAGAAGCTCTTGACCACCCAAATTCAATTTCCAAATCAGAGGAAAATACTCCTAAAATAGGATTGAAAAACACTACAGCCGTAAAATTAGTCAGACAAACCGTTCCAACGACCGTCCATCCATAAAACCAAGGAGATTGTTGCACTAATTTATTAATTTTCAACACTAACCCCTTTGATATCTACTAAAAGAGATGTATGGTTTGTTGATGACGTTTATCAATTCATTTCCTTTGACTATAACCGATTGCTAAATAGGAAAAAGTATGTATTTAAGATTGTATTTACTCTTCAAAAATACAATTAATAAATTAGTAGCGGAGATCAAGTGGAATTAATAATCATACTATTTTTAGCATACTTAATTGGTTCTTTTCCATCTTCAACATTAGTTTCATATAAATGGACAGGTCAAAATATACGAAATCTAGGTAACGGTAATCCTGGAATGATGAATGTTTTAGACAATGTAGGAGTTAAACCTGCAATATGGGTGGGTATCCTGGATATAGGTAAAGGTGTTTTAGCCGTACTAATCACAAAATTTTTTGGACTAGGCGTTAGTGTTGAAATTATTGCAGCATTAACTGCAGTTATTGGGCATGATTTTTCAATTTTTTTACGTTTACGTGGTGGTAATGGTATGGCTACTGCAGTTGGTGGCATTTTTGCTTTAGCAATAATTGCCGCAATCCCTGCATTAATAATTGCCTTTTTTATATGTTTTATTACTGGTTCACGAAGATTAGGAGGTATCATCGGACTGATCCTAGTGCCTGGCTTAGCATATGTTTTCAATCTAAATGATACTATTATCGTAGGAATTGTTTTACTTGAAACAATTGCAGCAGTTAAAATAATTAAATTCGAAGGATTCTCCCCTACACGTCCCAGGATGGTTCAATGACATTCCTTGATAGCGTTTATGAAGATTTTAGTACAGTAACCAATACGATTAACGATGAAATTGATACTATCCGAGCTGCCTTAATTATCGCAAAAAGTAATTACCGAGATCTAAATATTGAAAAATATGAACGACAAATTCAATATTTTTCAGAGACATTAAAAAGTTCACTGCCACAAAATCAAGATGATATTTCTTCCATGCATCTAATCTCATTAGTGAATGAAGTAATTTTCAAAGAGCTAAATTTTAAAGGTGATGTTGATACTTATGAAAACCCAAATAATTTATATCTCAACCAAGTAATCGATGAACGTAAAGGAATACCTATTAGTCTCGCATTAATTTATAGTTCAATTTGCAATAGAGTCGGGTTAGACGTTCAGGTTATTGGGCTACCTGGACATGTAATCTGTCAGTACAATAATCCTTCTAAAGATAAAATTAGTAGGCCAAAATTATTAATCGATGTCTTCAATAATGGAAGAATATTAGAGGAAAAAGATTGCTACACAATTATAAAAAATACTTTTGGAGCAAAAAAAGATTTTTTACCTCATTACCTATCTAGTCTTACAGCTAAACAAATCTTGATGCGTGTATTACTGAACTTAAAAACAACATACCTTCGTCAAGGTCGTGACGAAGATGCCTTTCGCATTATTCAGCTAAAATTATCTATGTTTTACTGGGATTTAGATGAAATTCGAGACCGAGGTATGATTCACGAGAGATTAGGGCAAAATGACCTAGCAATCCACGATCTCCAACAATATGTTGCATATCGTTCAGATGCACGTGACATCGATATAGTGAAAAAAGTACTGAAATCACTACAACTGCATAGTGCTAATTTCAAAGATCTAAATTAATTTCAAATTAGGAATTAAATGAAAAACGAACATTACGATGATAGTTCAGATGATCTATTAATTACTGATACAATGACACCACTTCATAATCTAATTTGTAAGGAAATTGAGAAATCTGACGGACAAATTACATTTGCAAAATTCATGGAAATTGCGAATTCTAATCCTGAATTTGGTTATTATGCACAGCAAAATTTACAATGGGGACCCTTAGGTGATTATGAAACATCACCTGAAATTCATCCTATGTATGGTTATCTATGGGCTAAACAAATATCACAATGTTGGCAAGAATTGGATAGACCAAAGAATTTTTCACTCATCGAAATTGGAGGTGGTTCTGGAAAATTTATGCTGGCAATTCTCACATGGATCAAAACAAAAAAACCTGAGCTCTTAAGTGCATTAGATATATACTGCCTTGACGGAAATGAGCATCGTATAAACGAACAAAATAAATTACTGCAAAGCCATGGGTTTAACACAAAACATTTATTACTCAACGATTGGTTAGAGCAAAAAAAGAAAATAACAGGAGTAATTCTAAGTAATGAATTTTTTGATTCACTACCTGTTCATCTTATAAAAAATGTAAATGGAGAGTTAAGAGAATACTACGTGAAAAACAATAAGCTTCATCTTAACTTAATTGAAGGTAAATTAAGTGATACTGCAATTAATAAATATTTCAAAAACATAGGTATTACACCGGGTGAAGGATGTAATGCTGAAGTCGGATTAATTGGTTTAACCTTAATGGAAAAGTTTGCAAAAAAAATAGAGCGTGGTTACATATTTACGATTGATTATGGCTATGAAGCTGATACTCTTTTTGCGAGTTGGCGCTATCAAGGAACTTTAATGGCCTTCAAAAACCATAATCCTCAACAAAATATTTTAGCTAATCCTGGTAGACAGGATCTCACAGCACATGTAGATTTTACAAGTTTAGCAAATTCGGCACTAAAACATGACTTCAATAGAGCATCGACTGTCACACAAGCTGAAGCATTAACTGCACTAGGATTGCCTAAAATAATGCAGTTGTCCGCAGCGCGTGCAGCAAACGATTTTGCAAAATACGTTAGTGAAAGAAAAGCTGCAGAAAATCTAACCAACTTAGAAGGCCTCGGCAGAACACGTATATTGGCATTAGCAAAGAATGCCAATATACGTAGGCTAATAATACTTCAGCCTATTACAGTTAATTTATAAACACTGAAAAAATTTTGTTAGATGTTATATGATTAATTAAATATGTCAGATCAACATCAGTCAGTTCATTATTCAGAAAAAGTGCTCGAACATTTTAGGAATCCTCATAATGTTGGGAGAATGAGTAACCCGAGCGTTGAATATCAAGTTATGAATCCAATCTCTGGAGATTCGTTACACTTATTTCTATCTATCAAAGACGAAAAAATTATACAAGCATCTTTCCTGACTTCTGGAGGGCCAGCTTCAATAGCAACAGCATCAGTTGCTACGGATTTGATCATAGGAATGAATATATTTGAAGCAACAAAAATTACACGACATGATCTTGTTGAAAAAGTCGGTGGACTACCTCCATCAAAAATTCAATGTTCTGTTATCGCTGCCGCGGCGATACGTAATGCAATTTCGAAATGGAAACGTGAGCTAAAAAATGAACGACCTAACTGAGCCTACAGCCAATGCTGGAATTTTACTCGCTGCTGGTGCATCAAGCAGGATGGGCTACCCTAAGGCATTGATTAATTGGGGAGGTACTTCCCTTCTCAATTGGGAAATTAATCAAATGAAAAAATCGGGGGTTGAAAATATCGTAGTTGTTCTTGGAGAAAAAGAACATTCAATTATTCAATCCTTAGGATTTGCAAAAAAATACTGTGTCCTTAATCCAGATTGGGAAAACGGAAGAGCGACATCGATTATTACTGGTGTTAAGGAATTAACACTCAATTATTCAACTTCAATTAAATCAATCATAATTCAAAACGTAGACCAACCAACTCGATCAGATATTATCTCAAAACTTTTAGATGAACTGTCTAAATCAAATGTCAAAATTGTTCAACCGTCATATCAGGGACATGGTGGTCACCCTCTAGTTTTAAGTAGTGACCTAATACCTTACTTACTTAAGTTGAACGATGAAAATCAAGGAATTAGGGAAATCCTCCAGAAATTTCCTTTGTTGAAAATTCCAATGGAAGATGAACCAATTGTAAGATTAAATCTCAACACACCTGAAACTATAGAGCCTGCAAAAAAATTATTCATGATTTCGTAATATCAAATCTTCACAATAAAATTTAAGTGTATTTTGCAACTTCACCGTATGCCCAATGTCGATCTTTCCATAGTGTGACTGGGGCAGATTCCCAATCAGATCGTAGAACAGGAATTTTATAATTTTCAGGAGGTTTCCATTTATACCACTCTTGATTGAATGGTGGTAATTTTTTTTCAATACTAACTACAACTTTATCTGCTTCTGAACGCACAAATTTTGCAAAATCAATAGGGTAAACGCCGGCTTCTACACGATCAGATAATTCATCAAGATCTTTCCAATACCAGGATAGATCAGGGTTGACCACAATATCTAAGGTATGATCATTTGTGTCAAAGCCCACTTCGCTTCTTCGGAATGGTTCTTCCATATTCACATAATATGAAGTATGAACACGAACACCTTCTCTATATTCCCAAAAAACCCAAATGGAAAAAAATTTATCAGGATACATTAACCGCAAAACATCGCTCCGCCATTCTGTATCTTTCAAAATTCTTTTATAACCTGTACTTTTAGCATCTTGTGGATTAATACGCTGGAATTGTTTATAGATAGCACCTTTGGGTATATAGAGAGCAACCAAATCAGTGCTGTCAATAACAACAGTTGCTGGCCATGTCATTCCAGGATGACCATCACGAGTAATATACCTTAATGCAATTTCATCACCTATATTCCAATGAAATGAATTCTCAGAATTTTTTACCATTTAAATTTCCTGCTAATAGTTACTACGATATATTTCATATTGTAATAATACTCGGCTATCAGGCCAGCATATGCTAATATCTTGATGGAAGATATTTGCAATGAGAGTGTGGAACTATGGCTTACGGTTTGGGCGTCATAAAGGGAATGTTACTTACATTGCAACATGTTTTTAAACCTCCCATTACAGTTAATTATCCTGAACACCAACGAGATATTCCAGTTCGCGCTCGAACAAACCTTCTATGGTTTGAAGAACGATGTACTGGATGTTCAACTTGTGCACAAGCTTGTCCTGATGGTTGTATTTTAGTAGAAACTAGCCCTAGAGAAGATGGCACACTCGAAATTGAAAGGTACGAAATAGATTTTCGCATCTGTATGTATTGTGGATTATGCACTGAAGCGTGCCCTTACCAAGCTATTCAAGCAGGTGGAAGATATAATGACGCACAATATATTTTTGAAGACATGTACCGTAATAAGGAAAGTCTAACCAGTGAGGCAAAAGAATATTTGAAATCCAATAATGGTGAATATCCTAACGGTCAAGCCCAAGAAGAGAATCCATTGCTGACAGCTATGCCTACTGCGCGCTCGCGTGTAAACACTGCTGGTGTAGATGTACCAGTTGGACCTCAGCGACTTCCTATTAGAAAAAAAGAAAAATGATTCCGTCGAAAAAAGGGGATTCAGGTGCCTAGTATTACATTAAATGGATCTGTAATTACTGTTGATGAAGGACGACCACTAGTAGAAGTTATCAAAGAACAAGGTATTTCGATTACTAATCTTTGTTATATCGATGGTTTGGAACCATATGCAGGGTGTCGTACTTGTATCGTTGAAATTGAAGGTGGACGTCCTACCTCCCTGCAATTATCTTGTACTGCTGTAACAACTGATGGCATGGTGGTAAATACAGATAGTGATGAGATAAAACGAACACGCCAAAGTGTTATGTCTATGATTTTGGCTAATCATCCTGATAGGTGTTTGACTTGCCATAGACGAGTCCATTGTATGCCAGGAGACATCTGTCTTCGTGACGATGTAGTTACGCATCGATGTTTAACGTGTTCAAAAAATTATAGGTGCGAACTTCAAACATCATGTGAAATAGTAGATATGGGAGATTTTGATGAACCTTGGGTTGGTGAAAGTCGATCCTATTACGAAACCCCTCCTCCAGAACCAGACAGAGGTAATCCTTACTTAGAATTCGATCCCCAAATGTGTATAATTTGTACCCGATGTGTACGTGCATGTGATGAAATACGTCATACAGGAGCTGTTACATTAAGTGGTAAAGGGCATACAACTCAAATTGCATTTGGAACAGGGACACAGATCCATGAATCTGACTGTAATTTCTGTGGAGCGTGTATCGATGTCTGTCCGACAGCCACACTTATGGAAAAACCAAATAAATGGAAGGGCTTGGCAGAAGATTGGACAAACTCTGCGTGTAATGGTTGTTCCGTTGGTTGTACTATAACTTATGGATTATCTAATGATAATCCTGTAATCGTAAAACCTGACCGCATAAATCCTGTGAGCCGTGACCAAATATGTGTGAAAGCAAGATTTGGATACACCGACGTCAGCGAGAAAGATCGTCTTACAAGATCATTGATCAGAGAACAAGACAAACTAATCCCCTCATCAATTGAGAATGCTTTAGATAAAGCGGCAAATTCATTAAAAGAAATTCAGCAAAAATATGGTTCTCAATCAATAGCAGTTCTAGGTTCTCCGCTCAACACAAACGAAGAATCATTCCTACTTCAAAAATTAGCTCGTGAAGTAATAAAAACTGAAAATTTAGACTTTTCTCATGGAGCAATTCATAGATCAATATCTGCAAAATGGGAAGCTTCATTTGGCACACAAAAACTTCCTGGTGATTTGAGTAATATTGAAAAAGCAAAAACTATCGTTATTGTTGGAGGCAACGTTGAAGAATCACACCAGATAGTTTCTCTAAGAGTAAAAGATGCAGTCACTAAGAACGGAGCAAAACTAATATTAATATCTAATCTTTGGAGTGAGTTAGTTAGTTTTGCCGAAGTTTGGTTGCAACCACAAGCAGGGTTCGAGCCACACGTAATAGATGCACTCACCAAATTCCTGGAAGGCACTCCGTACGATATCAGCGGCTATGTCGACAATAAAAATTTTAAAAAAGCTGCTTCACTTCTCAAAGAAATTAAAATCCTCGAAGATAACAATCTATCGATAATTTATGCCCCGACCGCAGTTTATGGAGAGACTTTCGCAGAAATGGAGGCAGCGGCAATCGCTAACCTATCCATTACTATTCAAGATAAATCAGCTGCAAATAATATTTACTATCTCCCCACAGAATCAAACGTTAATGGACTTAGTGATGTTAATCTATCGCCAGGAGTTAATGGTCTTCAATTTTCAGAGATAATTGATGGTATAAACAACGGATCAATACGAGCACTAATTATTCATGCAGACAACCCATTACTAAGTTCTCCCGGGGCTCAAGAGATTGAAAAAGCATTAGACAGTCTCGAAGTTTTGATAGTAATAGACTCGTTACTATCCACTTCAGCACAAAAAGCTTCTGTAGTGCTTGCAGAATTACCTTTCCATGCAAAAAACGGTACACTGACTACCGCTGATCATCGAATTATTAGACATAAACCTGCTGCCGTTAAAAATTATGAAGAACAATCATCTATTTTCTGGATCACAGAACTCGCTAAATTACTGGGAACTGATTTTGGTATAAATTCTGAATCACAAATTATGGATGTTATTGCCTCAGAAATTTCAGGATACGTAAGTTATGAAGATCTTGCTAAAAATCCTGGTAGGGTTCGTGCTCTTGAAAATGTTCCCTCCCGAAGTGACAAAATATCAATGAATCTAGAATTAGCAATGCACACAGGAGGGCTAGCAATACTAACTGGTAAATCTCTCTATACTTCTTGGAATGGTGCTTCAATCAAAGCTACCGATGCTGACAAATTAGGGAGAGAGTTATTTATGCTAGTACATCCTGAAGATGCAGAACCTTTAGGAATTAAATCTGGTAGTACTGCAATTATTGATGTGAATGACAGAGAGTTACATATTGCTGTTCAATTCGATGACGGTATAACACCTGGTTCGATTTATATCCCACAGTATTATGATGGTGGTGCACTAATGCAGATTTTACCACTGAAGATGACTTTTCCTGTAAAAGCAAAACTAAAGGTACCTCAGGCCATATAATTGTCCTATAAGGAATTCTATGGATAGTGAGCTCAGACTTTTTCCTCTAAATACCGTTCTCTTCCCTGGAATGATTATCCCTTTAAATATATTTCAACAACGTTATAGAAAATTAATTGATGAATGTATTCGCAATGAGGAGCCTTTTGGAGTCATTCTATTAAGAAACGGATTTGATACTGACGATAAGATTGAAGATCTTTATTCTGTTGGATGCACGGCGCGGATAACTAATTCTTTACCTCAACAAGATGGCACAATTTTAATTTCTAGCCGCGGAGAAAAACGATTTCGACTGTTAGAGCTGCGCCAAAAAGAACCTTATCTAATTGGGAAAGTCGACTATCCTGTTGACGAAATAGGAGAACTTCCGAAGAGTTTAGTTAGTAATTTACAAGAAGGGTATAAACAGATCTGTTCTTTTAAATACATGATAGAGGGAGGTTTTGTAAGAGAAATTATTCCTCCAGAAAACCTAGGAGTACTAGTAGATAAAATAGCGTCAGCTTCCATAGGCACAGTTGAAAATGAGAAATTACAATCAATCGTTGAGTCTTTCAATATTTATAATCGAGCAACACGAGTAAGCGAGATTATCACATCAACATTAGAAGCAGTACACCATGAAGCCCAAATCGCTATAGCCATGCGTTTCGGAGGAAATGAACGACTTAATTAGTTAATCGGTTTCCATAGGATAGCCCGCGGCCTCCCAGTCATCATGACCACCTTCAACATTGTAAAGTTCGGTATGGCCTAATGACGCTGCAAATTCAGCTGCAACAGCAGATCTCTGTCCTGATTTACAAATAAATAATATCGGTTTGTCAGATACTAATTCATCAGCTCGGACTAAAGTAGCCATATGTGAAATATTAATCGAACCAGGAACATGCCCTTCTGCATGTTCATGCATTTCACGAGAGTCAACTACTTGAACATCATTATTGTCGATCATTTCTTTTGCTTCATGAACATCAATTCTTGTGAACGGTTCACCTTCATTTTTTACAGCCATATACCCTCCAGTTTCTTTAGTGCTCCTAGGAAAAACTATAAACAATCTGTAAGCTCAAACTAACAATTAATATCCTTTTGTGAAAGGATACGTCTTATACCACTATGAAGAAATACCTAAACGGCTATGTAGAGAGAAAATACGGAGGATTAATTGACAGAAAATTACTCAAACCATGGTAAGTTATGGTTAGCGGATTTTTTTTGGGATACTGGTGCTATCCAGTTTGGTAACTTTACTCTAGGCCAGACAGTTAGAAATTCACCCATATATATAGATGCAAAATTACTGATTTCTAAACCACACGCTTTAAAATTAAGTGCTCGAATTATTTCTGATGAAATAAAAACTGCACAAACCAAACGGCAACAGCAATTTGAAATTTTCACCGCAATTGCAGGTGTCCCCATTGGTGGATTACATATTGCGACTGCATTATCTTTAGAAATTGACACCCCACTTCTGTATGTAAGGCCAACTGTCGCAGGGGTATCAGAAAATGCATCACATATAGAAGGTAAGTATATTCCCGGTCAAACCGCAGTAATAGTCGATGATTTAGCAACTGGAGGAAGTTCATTGATCGGAACGGCCAATAGGCTTCGTGATGCTGGTTTACTAGTGAATGATGCAATTGTACTCATTGATAGAGAGCAAGGTGCTAAGTATAAGCTAAACCAAATGGGAATCAAGTTACATTCAATATTAACGTTGGATATTATCATCAGGCATTTACATGCAAATAAAAAAATTAGTAACGAAGATTTTCAGGGGATCCAAGATTATTTAGAAAAAGAAAAAAAGGAACAAAATTAATTCTTACTACCGTTGTTAATCAATTTGAATGATACAAGGTGCATAGTACTGATAAGTAAAAATCCTATAAACCAAAAAAGAATGGCCAATAGAATATTGTTATCCGGTCTACCTAGAATCGCATCATCTATTCCATTGGGCCAAGGCCAAAGTATTCTAAGTGAACCAGCCATAAAACCAATTAATATAGACATCACATAAAAATAATATTTGTTTAATGTCCAAGTAATCAATTTTGCAAAAGCGAAAACTCCTACAATAACTCCTAAAATAAATGTAATAATTATTGAAATCTGGACATCAACAAGTGCAGTTAATATAGATTGATAAAGTCCCATAATAATCAATATCAATGAACCACTTATCCCAGGAAGTAGCATTGCACAAATAGCTACGATTCCACTGATAAAAAAGACCCAAGTCGCAATATGACCATTTTCAGACATTTTTTGACTATCAAATATACCTAGAAAAATAAATACTATAGTGGCAGAACTAACTATGAATGCAATCTGAGTTTTACTTTTATCACCTATGGAGCGATATGCAAAAATAACTGCCGCACATACAAAACCATGAAATAAAGATGCAACCAATATAGGATTTGATTCCAGTTGATTTTTTATGACATTGCCAAAAAGGAATACTCCAGTCAAAGCTCCAAATGACAAGGTAATAATCCAAAACCAATCAAGTTGCGAAAAAAATATTTTCGCTGATGTAGTTTCAAAACGTATTAAACTTGCCAATAATCTCCTAAATGTATTAATTGAATTAAGTAATTTTTCATAAAGTCCAAGTGAAAAAACTACAGTTCCACCTGAAACACCAGGCACCAAATCGGCTATGCCCATGAGGAGACCAGCCGCCCAAAGATACAAAAAATTTTTGGGATTGGGTGAGTAAATTAGAGCAGCCGCCTTATTGGCTTTCTTCCCGGTCTAGGATCATAACTCGACTTGAAAATATCGAGCTTATCTCTCTCTAAGAGATACTTCCCAGCAAATAATGTAGCCGGAACTCTTCCTTGCTTAATTAACCTACGTAAACTTTGAGGATGTATACCCAGTTCACGAGATGCTTCAACTAAATCAAGATAATTATCAAATGGGGAGTCTGACACATTAATATCCTTATATTCACGAACGTATGCATACTACCGTAGCAGCAGTTGGCAAATACATCGTTCTAATTGTTGAACTGCTTATACAAAGATACCTAATTAATCACGTAAATGTAAACTGGGTTTAACATTTATAATCATATATGGATTAATTATCGTTATGCTGTAGCCAGCACAACATGAGCATCAACGGCTACAACCCCATCTGCATATGCAAATATTGGGTTAAGGTCGAGTTCTGCTATCTGAGGGTTATTATCAACTAGATTAGAAACATTCAGTATAAGATTTTCTAATGAGGCAAGATCAGCTTTTTCTCGCCCACGTGCTCCATCTAATAAAGGAAATCCTTTTATTTCTCTAACAAGATCACTAGCATCTTTTGGCTCTAGCGGAACAACTCTAAATGCGACATCTTCCAAAATTTCAACAAATACCCCACCTAATCCAAACATCATAACTGGTCCAAATTGTTCATCAGTAGTAGAACCGACTATTATTTCAGTACCCTGAGGAACCATAGCTTGAATTGCAATACCATCAATCTCAGCTGTTGGTGCTTTTTCAGCCACAGATTTACTTATTTCTTCAAAAACAGAACGAACTTGATCACTATCCCCTACATCAATTACAACACCACCCACATCTGATTTATGTGCAATATCAGGAGAAACGATCTTCATTACAACTGGATATCCTATATTATCAGCCGCTTTAACAGCTTCATCACTATTTGTAGCTAATTGTGTTTGTGCAACAGGTACACCTGCAGATGCTAATAATTGTTTAGCTTCAACTTCATTTAGTTGAACACGACCTTTATCCAATGCAGCTGAAATTATTTGATTCATAAAAACTCCGTTATACATAATCGATTAGCAAAAAATAATAGTATTGAGTCTAGACTGAATTTGCATAAGTTACCACAAAAACAGAGGCGCCTGCTCCCGTACGTCGGAGTAAGCGCCTCTTAAGCCTTCTCGGTGTCTGCCAACTCAACATCCCTGCAGACCGGATCTTGAATTCCCCCGCCAAGGCATGTTCATATAATATCCATATAATGTAGTCTGTACATATAGTTACCCACAGAGAAACCAACAGGTTATAAAAAAAAATGGGTAATATACTGTGGATTAATCAAAAAAATTAATATATCCACGGAGGATGTATTAATTTGTAGTAACTTGGACACAAAAAAATGTCTTTAAAAAATATTTTCAATGAATTTAGAAAAAACATTGTAGAAAATATACCTTCTAGCTCTAAAGCTAATTCCAATGCTAATACTTTACTAATTGTTGGGTTAGGTAATCCAGGGGAAAATTATGCACAAACACGACATAACGTAGGTAGTTGGGTCATAGAAAGACTAAGTAAAAGGTATAGCGTAAAACTTCGATCAAAGGGGAAAGCAAAAATAGGAACATTCAACATATCGAATACGATCATTCATATTATGAAGACTAAAACTTACCTTAATGAAAGTGGTAAACCAATTATTTCACAACTATCGCAGTTACATTTATCTACAACTAACTTAATCATAATATGTGATGACATCGATCTCCCAAATGCATCATTAAGACTAAGACAATCTGGCGGCCATGGAGGACATAATGGATTAAGGTCAGTGATTTCAGCATTAGGGACTACTGAATTTAATAGAATACGTATTGGTATCGACCGTCCTTACGATGATGGGCAACCAATTAGGTCACCAGATCAAATTGCAAATTGGGTTTTATCCCAACCCAATAGTGAAGAATTCGAAGAACTCAAAATAGCCATCTCAACAATTGTAGATTCAATAGAAATAATAGTGAATTCAAGCTTTGAAAACGCCATGACATTATTGAACTAGATATAGAAAAATTAAGTCGGTAAACTAGCATAGTTATAGAGATAAAGACTCTATAACTGATTAAGGATTGCGGATCATGGTTTTAAGTTCCGCTCTTCCTCTTATAGCATCTGTCAAAGAGTTAGCGGACATATTACCGTGCCTAGAAAATGATTTAGACCTAACTTTTGGGGTGCCCGATGAAGCAAAAGTAGTGACAATAGCAACATTATGGAAATATTCGAAATCTCCAGTAGTTATTATAGTCTCTCGCGAAAACGATGCACATAACTACCTCGCACAACTGAAAGTATGGACTGATACTGAAGTAATTCATTACCCTTCACATGGCATATTGCCATACGAGCGTAAAGATATAGATCCATCCATATTACAACAACGCTTAACCACAATTTCAAAATTAAACCAACACAAAAATCAAGATCCTCCTTTAATAATTACATCAATACAATCTCTAGGAAGTCATACATCACCTCAGAAAGATTTTAAAAAAGCGCTCACAACAATTAGCTTAAATCAAGAAGTAAACTTGGATCTTTTTATTAAAAAGATCATTTCCATAGGATACAAACAAGAACTTGTAGTTACGAATTCTGGTGAATTTGCACATCGTGGAGGAATAGTTGATCTGTTCTCACCATTAGCAATTCACCCAGTGAGAATAGAATTTTTTGGCAATGTTATTGACTCTATCCGCACATTTAATCCTGTAGATCAAAGAACAGTACAACACCAAACCAAGATAACTTTTGGACCAGCAAGTGAATGGATACCAACCTCATCCGAAATAGCAAATTTTGCCTATAATAATAGTAATGTATCGACAGAAAAATCATTAAATGAGCTAGCAGATTTAAAAAATGGATATCTCACAACCCCTTCCTTCTATGGCCCATTGCTGAGTAAAAAAACCCTTCTAGACTATATCCCTTCAAACTCTTTAATAATTTTCGATGAAATGAACGAAATTGATCTAATTGCTTCTGAACAAGATGAACTTTCTTCTGAGAGAAAAATCTTATTAATAAAAAATGGAGATCTCGACCCAAAAACACCCGAATCACATATGAACAAAAAAAAATTGTTCAAGGAATTAAAAAAATATTCAAAAACAATCGAACTCAATCGATGGTCATCAAAACTTGATAAAAAACATATCCGTCTACCTTTTTCACAAAGCAAATCATTCTCAGGTAAATTAAATTTAGCTGCTCAAGACTTCTCAAAACGAAAAAATAAAAATCATCATTCACTGGTAATTACTGAGCAAGCACAACGTTACTCTGAAATTTTAACGGAACATGGTGTCATTAACTATTTATCAGAACATCTCAATCTTTCTAATTTATTTAAGCATCCTACAATTATACAAAACTCACTTCCTTCGGGATGGGTTCTAACTTTGCCTTCCTCGAAATTAGAATTAATTTCCGATAGAGAGTTGTTTGGCTTTACAAAAATACGGCGCAATCTTAGAAAGAAATCTATTCCAAAATCACGGTTTTTATCTGACATTAAGCCAGGTGATTATATTGTCCACGTCGATCATGGCATAGCTCAATTTTCTGGCATTGTTCGGCGACCTCTTGAAGATAGAGAACGTGATTACATTCAATTATCTTATGCATCTGATGACAAACTCTACGTACCAATTGAGCAAATAGATAGAATCTCAAAATATGTTGGTCCTTCAGGACAAAACCCTCGCCTTACACGTCTAGGAACATCTGAATGGAATCGTGCACGCTCAAAAGTACGTGATGCAGTATCAACAGTAGCCGCAGATCTTGTAAGACTTTATGCAGCAAGGCAAATGCTCCAAGGACATGCATTCAGCGAAGATACACCTTGGCAAGACGAATTAGAAAAATCATTTCCGTATGAAGAAACGCACGATCAACTAGAAGCAATTCTAGCAGTTAAAAAAGATATGGAATCTTTATCACCTATGGATAGATTGATTTGTGGTGATGTAGGATTCGGTAAAACTGAAATAGCTATTCGAGCTGCATTTAAAGCCGTCCAAGATAATCTACAAGTAGCCGTCTTAGTTCCAACAACCGTGTTGGCACAGCAACATCTTCAAACATTCCAAGAAAGAATGTCAGGATTTCCAATCAATATCAATGCGATTTCAAGATTCAACTCGGTCAAAGAAGCACAAACCATAATCAATCAAGCAAACACTGGAGAAATAGATATTCTTATAGGAACACATCGATTATTAGATCCAAATATTCAATTCAACAATTTGGGGTTGGTAATTATAGATGAAGAACAAAGATTTGGGGTTTCTCATAAAGAACGCTTAAAGCGATTACGGTTAGAAGTTGATGTCCTAACTTTGTCCGCAACACCAATTCCTCGAACTATGCATATGGCGTTAAGTGGTATTCGTGATACTTCCATTATCCAAACTGCCCCGGAGAATAGGCAGGCTATAAAGACACATGTATCCGAATGGAACCCTAATGTAATTAGAGAGGCAATCCTCCATGAAATTGAAAGAGGTGGACAGGTATATTTAATTCACAATCGCGTGCAAACCATTGATCAATTTTCTCAAAAAATAAAAAAATTAGTGCCTGAATCAAAAATTGCAATTGCACATGGACAAATGCCTCAATCAGTTTTACAGTCTGTGATGAAAAATTTTTCCACAGGTCATTTTGACGTATTAATTTGTACCACCATTATTGAATCGGGAATTGACATTCCAAATGCAAATACATTGATTGTTGAACGTGCAGATCAGTTAGGACTTGCACAAATGTATCAACTACGAGGACGTGTAGGCAGATCTATAAATCAGGCATATGCTTACTTAATGTATCCAACAGATAAAGTCCTAACCGGCACTGCACGTGAAAGACTTAGCAGTATTTTTGAAGCAAGTGAACTCGGTTCAGGTTTTCAAATTGCACTTAGAGACTTAGAAATACGTGGAGCAGGAAATTTACTAGGTGCGGAACAAAGTGGCAGTATCGCTTCAGTAGGATTCGACTTATATACTCAGATGCTTGCAGAAGAAGTTGAGATACTCAAATCAAAACAAGAACACCGAAAGCCTCTTCCATTACCTCATGAGCAATACAATAAGATGCGTTCTATTATGATTGATATTCCTCTTGGAGCTTTCATACCTGAAACATATATGCCGAAAATTGATGAAAGACTAGCACTGTATCAGCGTATCGCAATCTTAACTACACGCGAAGAAACAATAACATTAGAAAATGAAATTCTGGATCGGTATGGAAACATTCCTGAAGCTCTCACCCAACTATTTCAATTTGTTAGGATTCGTATTGCAGCATTCCACGGGAAAATTAAACAGGTTAGTTATGTCAATAATAAAATACTTCTAGTATCTGAAGAGGTACCCTTCACGCAACGAAAGTTACCCAAAGTAAATCTCCCGATAAAAGTAGGAAACATGCAATTACATATTGATCCAACTAGTAGCGATAAAAAATGGCTCGAAATAATTGAATGGTACTTAGAGAAAATTCAGCTGTAATAAGATTATCCTTATATTTGGAGAAAAATGATAGATCACAACAAGAAAGCAATATTCTTCGATTTTGACAAAACTCTAGGGTTTATTAAGTCACATTACGGAATATATATAAAAGCAGCACAAGAATTTGGATTAGAAATTTCTGAAGAAAAACTAAAAGCAAAGCCATTGCTCAACGCTTGGAGTAATTGGATGACAGAACAAGGAATTGATCATTCACAACACTCCAATAATGAGTACGCTTATTCAAAAATACGACAAAAGATAGCTACACATAGATTGCGCGAGGCGGGATTAGATACCTCTGAGCAGAAATTAAACCTAATCACGAAAAGAATCGTAGAAATGGAATATGATCCAAATAATTACCAACTTTACTCTGATACCATAAGATGTCTTGATTATTTACAAAGCAAAGGGTTCCAACTGCTAATTGTATCAAATCACATATGGCGATTGCCTGAAATTATTTCTGCTTTAAAAATAGATTCGTACTTCAGTCATATTATAACCAGTGCACGTATAGGATTTCGTAAACCACATCCAAAAATCTTTACTCACGCTATAGAATTAAGCGGTGAAATTCCTGTGAATATAATTTTTATAGGAGATTCTTATACGAATGATGTAATTGGACCACAACAACTTGGACTCAGCTCAATTCTCATAGACCGTGAGAAAAAAAGAAATCATGCAAATGTTCCAACGACCATTATCCACTCACTGGATGAATTGAGATAAATATGGAGGAAGTCAAACTTATACCTATAAGAGATAATGAATATGATGTTTTATTTGAAATGATGCATCAATATTTTTTAGAAATTAATTCTTTTGAATCAAATCCAGTAGATATAAATGTCTATTTTGATCTTTATTGGCCCGCACTTTTTGAAGATATTGAATATCGAGAATTATTGTGGATTATTCATAATAAAAAAAAGGTAGGATTCACTGTAATACGCATTCTACCTGATTGGCCTGATGATACAAAAACTATTGCATCAATTGCTGAATTCTATGTACAACCTGATTCACGACGTTCAGGTATAGGAACAACGGCAATCAATTTACTTCTTAGTGACCATCGCCATCGCAAAACATCTCTTATTGAAGCTGACATCTTAGTCAATAACCAACCTGCAATTAAATTTTGGCAAAGTTTAGGTTTTGAAGTTCAATACTTACAAACTGGACGAAAACCCTAGCAGGAAAGTAATATTATTACTCCAAACAGGACAAAAGGAGGAATATTAGTGATTTGGGATGTTCACTGCCATTTTCCACGTAATTGGCAAAATCCAGATGATTTTGATAACGAAAAAGAAATTGATGCACGGGCAGATGCACTTCGTGAAGCTGGAATTGTTAAAGCCTCTTTACTATCTGGGGGTAGATTTGGCCTTTCATACGAGCAATCACTAATCTATGCAAGGCGCCATGAAGATCTGTTCGTACCTTCAGCTGTAGTTGATCCTGAAGATATTGGTTATAGAGATGTAAAGCGTCTACACGAGATGGGTTATCGTGGATTAAAAATGATAGGTGTTCGAAAGAATTATGATGATTATTCCTATTTTGGCTTGTACCAAGCTGCAGAAGATTTAAACATGCCAATCCTCCTGCATATGGGTGTAATTGGTGGCGGTATTGACTATTCAATTACACATCCAAGTAAAGATTCTGAAGCAGCAGAAAAATACCTTTCCATGATTAGTAATAATGGCAGAGGCTCACAAAGTAGAGATGTATCCGCAACGCGTATGAGACCTTTCCACATGGACACAATTGCTAATAATTTTCCACAGCTAAAATTAATTGGAGCACATATGGGAGGGACTGGGAATTACGATGAGGCGGCGTCTGTTACACGCTGGAGACATAATGTTTATTTGGATCTATCTGGAGGTGACACTATCGAACGCCATGCCGTAGAACGAGGATTAATTGGAAAAGAAATTGGTATAGAAAAAATTACATGGGGATCAGATTGTGGAAATGACGAAATATCTGAACATGTATCCAACTTAGAAAATATTTTTGAAACTTTACAACTAAGTGAAATTGAAAAAAATCGGATTCGTTACCAAAATGCTGCTGAAATTTTTGGAGAGATAGAACCCGTGTTTGCTATAGATTAGTTAATTTAAATAAGTCATCCCGTAAGGAAGATCCCATGCGTAGCATTTTTAACATCGCAAAAAATGACCTCGCAGAGAAATTGACATTCCTTAATTTCCATTTCTCTACCAGTTTATTAACTTTGGGTACACTAATGACCACGATCTATCTAATGTATATTGCTATTGAACCTACTCCAAGATGGTTATTACTACTCGCTGGAATAGTAGCGATTTTAGGAAGTGACGGTGTATTAAGAAATCAATGGATTAGAGTTTTTAATAATAGAAGCAACTTGATCGAGACTACACCTTACCTTTTTTTGCCTGGAATTTCAGCGTTTGCAATTCCATTACTTATTGAAAATAACCTGAGCGGAGCTTACGCAATATTAATGGCAATCATTGGAGGTTTTTTTTTTACAGCAATCGTAGGTTCTGCAAGCATTTCACTTAATAAAAAAGCTCCTAACTATTCTTTAGCAAGAATAATTTCAACATTTGGAGTTTATTTTACAGGCTTTACCTTCTTCTCTCTTACGTACCTTTTGAACCTTAGCTTAATTCAAATAATATTCACTACGGGGTTAGTAGGTTTCATGTTGGGAATGGAAATTTTCCGAGAACATCAGGAGAATAACTGGGAAACTTTATTATTTTCTATTACAACAGGCATAATTCTTGCTGAATTCAGATGGGCTTCATACTATATGCCTTTTGGAGGTTATGTTGCGGGAATAATAATGCTACTAATGTTTTTCATTACTGTAGGATTATTATTAAATTATCAAATAGGCAATCTCACTAGACGCACTATCTTAGAATACAGTTTAGTAACAATACTTGGCATGACGTTGATCATTCTTGCACGAAATTTGGAACTAATATAAATATATGAAAGTATTTTCCCAATTTTGTAACTATTTTTGGCGCTTGTTAACGGGGAGTGGCGCAGTCTGGTAGCGCACTGGTCTGGGGGACCAGTGGTCGTCGGTTCAAATCCGGCCTCCCCGACCAAGACAATAGAATATCTCCAACCAGTGTATAAAGATCCACATAAATAAATCACAGTTCCTAGAGATATAATGTAGTGATCACAGCAATGATTATCACTACATCAAAAAATATTACAGCTTTAACTAATCGCCATTCATTATCGGTATCCGGAAGATTAACTGGTATCCCATGCCATCGGAAACTTTTCATATGATATCTATAGTAGCAAAAATTAGGAATATCAAAATATTAGAGAACATTTAGAATTTTTTTAGAGTATTCTTAGATAATAATTACATCCTCTAGTTATAAATCGTGAATAAATAAGGAGATGTTATGAGTAAGAAACTAAACCCAAAATTCATTCTATCTGGTGTGGCAGGTGGAACTATTAGTGCGATTATAATTGGTGGAGCATTAATGTTAGGGATAGGACTATCTGAAAATAGTATTTCTGAGACAGTACAAAATCAAAAATCACAAACAAAAAAACCAGCAATTTCTAAAAAAGTTACTACTAATTCGCATTTACGCACTCCTGAAATTAAAAACCAAAACCAAAAATTACAAACAAAAAACGCACGAATCTCTAAAAATATGAATACAAATTCATATTTACGAACTCCAAATATTAAAAAAGATCAAATTTCACGATGGCATAATTCTGTACACAAAAATAAGGGTGCAAAACAAAAAGTAATGCAGAAGAAAAATTTCAAGAATACCAAAATGTTAAAAAATAATAATACCCAGAGAAGCAAATTAAATAGAAAAACAATGCCTGCTAGAAAAAACATGAACCAAAAAATGGAAAATTTACTAGCATCGGGAGCAATTACTACTGACGAATACAACGAATTGAGTAAAATAATTACTCCTCAGAGTCGTGAAACATTTATAACACTATTAAATGAATATCTTGAAGATAATGAATCTGAGGCGAACCGTAGAGATTCACTTAAAACAAAAGATCATAAAACCAAAGGAAGATTTGGAGATAATAGACCCCGTAGAGGTTTTTCTCCAAGATAAGCATTAATGTCTAACGTACTAATAGTTGATGACGATCAAGGTATCTTAACTGCACTCAAAAGAGCATTACTTTATGAAGGATTTAATGTACGGATCGCCATGGGGGGGATTGATGCCTTAAAAGAGGTAGAGAAATTAGCACCTGATATCATGATTTTAGATATTAATATGCCAGACCTTGATGGAGTTAGTGTCACACGAATCTTACGTGAATCAGGATGTGAATGGCCTATTTGTATATTGTCAGCCAATGATGAAATTGCTGACCGTGTATCAGGTCTTGAAGCAGGTGCAGACGATTATATGGTAAAGCCTTTTGCATTACCGGAATTAATTGCTCGATTACACGCCTTATTACGCAGGATAAAAAACCCCTTAGAAAAAACAGATAGTGTAATAAACATTAGGAATATCACAATAGATCCTGCTAGTCGGCAAACATTTTTAGGATCACAGGCGGTCGAATTAACAAAACGTGAGTTCGACCTCCTGGTAACACTTGCTATCAACGAAGGTATCGTTCAATCACGATTTGAATTATTAGAAAAAGTCTGGGGATATGATTTCGAAGTTGAGAGCAATGTTGTAGATGTATTCATAGGTTATTTAAGAAAAAAATTAGATGATCAAGGCAATAATCAGTTAATACAAACAGTACGTGGGATTGGGTTCGTGTTACGAAAATGAGTTTAAGAATACGGATAGCTTTTGCATCAATGGTTGCCACGCTCATAGTTGTAACTATCTTAAGTTTTACCTTACTTTCACTCTATGAACGCTCGGAAAGATCTGCACTGGATACAACTCTAGAAGCAGCAAGTATAGAATTTCTTAGAGGCGGTCAAGGAAATCCTGATGTTCTAGTCCAGCGATATTTCAATCCAAGAATTCAAAGAAACATTATTAGACGTGATTTAGCATTGAAAATTAGAATTATCGCAAACAATAATATAGCTTTCGAAACCTATGATTTCCCAAATATTCTTGTCTCAGAAAATATAGGATTCAGCACCGTAAACATCAATGACGAGAATTGGCGCATCCTAACTAGAAGAGACAGGGTAGGAAATAATTCGAACTTATCTCTTCAGATAGCAGTTTCAACTTCAGGAATCAACTCACAAGTTAGAGATTTGCAACAACTTATTCTTTTGCTGGGAGTACTAGCTGTATTTAGTGCAGGGATAGCTGCTTGGGGGATAGGATCTGTAGCCATGCGCCCTCTTTTCAATCTACGCAAAGATGCAGAGCAAGTAACAGAAACGGCCGATCTTTCAGTTAGAGTCCCAACATCCCAAGGCGCCAAAGAGATTGATCAATTGGCAAATTCTCTCAACACGATGCTAGAACGCATTGAAGATGGAGCAAATGAAACCCATTCTGCGCTTGAAACTTCTAGGGATTTCGCGAGTAATATAGTCCATGAATTAAGAACGCCTTTGACGAGTTTGAAGATGAATTTAGATATTTTACAAAATAATCTGGATATATCCTTCGATGAAAAAAAACAAATACTCAACGAACTTCAATTAGAACACCAGCAATTAGTGAACTTATTAGAAGGGTTAAGGTTATTAACTCGAGGTAATCTAGCAACCACAGATCTATTTCAAGAAATTGATCTTAATGAATTGATAGAGGAAATAATTGCTAGATATGCAAATTCCTCCTGGCCCACTCACCCACGATTCGAATCGAGCGCCAGCTTCCCGCTGGTAAATATTTGGCCCGAAGGAATAAAAATCTTAATTGATAATCTATTGCGCAATGCTCTTATCCATGCAAAACCACCTTTGCAAAAATCTTTAGAAGTAATAATTGCAATTACCTACAACAAAGAGTCATGGGTGATCCATATACAAGACAATGGTGAAGGTATTCCTTTTGAAGATCGTGAACGAATATTCGAACGATTCGAGCGAGGTAAAACTAGTGATCCTTTGGGAGCTGGACTAGGCCTTGCGCTAGTAGCACAACAGGTCAAAATACATGACGGCATAATCGATGTACAAGATGCAATCGGACACGGTACTTTGATAACAGTAAAGTTCCCATTCCAACGCAAGAAAAATTAGACCTTATTTCAATATCACATTCCCAACTGGTTTATGACTTAAGAAGTAAAAACATATTAGACCAATAAACATCAAAAAAGCCGCAAAGAAGAAAAAGGAATTATCTTTTCCAGTGAAATCAACTATCAACCCTGAAAATAAAGCTCCTAACAAAACACCAGCCGACATCCCTGCCTGATTGATACCAATCACAGTTCCCATGCCAAGTTTTCTACCAACATCAATCTGCATTGCGGTAAGTGAAACTACTGCGAGACCAAGTGATGCTCCAACTGCAATCATCATAATGTATATCCAAAAAAGATTTTCTGTAAAACCAAGAGCAGTAAAAAATACTATAACCAATAGTATTCCCATAGCATTAAGCAAACGACGACTGAAACGATCAACCACCACACCGAAAAATGGTTGCGTAAGTGCGCTAGAAAATGATTCCAACGCAAAAACTAATCCAATCGCAGCTGCACTAACTCCTAAGTTCTCTAAACGTATACCCAGAAAAGACAAAACCGTACCCCACGTCAAAGAAATAATCGCCCAATTTAAACTTAATGCTAGAACAATACGATGTTGCAATGCTTTTTTAATAGGCAAAAAAACTATCTTATCAACGAGAATCTGGGTTCGATTACTAGGCTTAGAAGGTAAAAATAATAATACAGCAAGAGCAGCAAATCCCATCAGTAATGCCATAGATAGAAAAACTAAATCGAACCCAGATTGCTGACGAATCCATCCAGCAATTAAGGGGCCCGTTCCAAATCCAATAATATCAGCTGAAGAAAAAACCCCCGTCCATCGGCCTTCATAACCTTCAGGTGTAATTAGACCAAGATAAGCTCTCGCAACCGAAAAAATTAGGCTACCACCAACACCACTAATAGCGCGGAATATTATTACTTGCCAAAGTTGATCTGAAATTAAGTATCCTAAGGCAGCGATTAGATATATCAAAAGTCCTAAAATAATAAATGGCTTTTGGCCATACCGATCAGACCACATCCCTACGAAAGGACTGATAGTCATTGATGTAACTGCAAATACTCCAAAAGTTAGACCGATCAAAATTCCAGTTGCACCAAGATCTTTGGCAAAAATAGGAAGTATAGGGCTAACTAGTGAAATCCCCATAGTAGCGACAAGTACTGAAAAATATAACACTAAAAAAGGTTTAGACAGCATCCGCAAATCCATTCATAACAAATTAGCCAGCAATATTTTCCAAAAGTAAAGTCGCCTCAATGGCAGAAATATCTGCGTCCTGCTGCAAACGTGAAACAAGTAAATCAAGTTGTAATGTATAAAAACCACCATCGTCTTCAGAATCACCTGCAATCACTTCTTGAGCTTCCAAGAAATATCCTTTTAATAGTGCTTCCGCTAAATCATTCACTCCGCTTGATATATCTAAAGCGAGTTGTTGAGCAATATCCATACAATCACCGTCTGGAACTATAACTTGACCACCAATAGAAATTTTTACTGCGAGATCAGGATGTAAATCAAATCCCATCCGCTCAACAAAAGTACAAGCATCATCTTCAATTGTAAGGTCAGGTAATGAACAATTTAAATGGTATGCATAAATCGCATGACTTGCTTCATGTTTTGCTCTAAGTGTCATTGCTTTAATAGGTTCCATGACAGGATTGTACACCGGTAAAAGTTAGTTTTTTAAAGCTGCAATTACGCGATTAACAACTTCCGAACGTTCTCCAGCCCATCTTGTGACAACAACTAAAGAATTTTTGGGGTCGATATATATGATATTTCCCCCGGCGCCTTGCGCGGCAAATGAAGATGTTGGAGCGTCTGAATAAAGTTCTTGCTTAGTATTAAGCCACCACATATACCCGTAATTTTCATTTACATTACATGGAGTAAGTGCATCATCAATCCAATTTTCAGAAATTAGTTGCTGACCTTCCCATTTTCCTCGATTCAACATTAATAGCCCGAATCGAGCATGATCATATGCACTAATCCATAATCCACCGCCCCAGTGAGCTCCTCCTGCAACGGAAGGCATCTGTCTTCCTTCCACATCAACCCATGAGTTAATATAGCCGTGCCAAATCCATTTATCAGAAGCGCCGATTGGATCCATAATTTCACGTTTTAAGACATCAGGCAATGGTTCTTTCCATATTCTTAAAGCACATAAACCTAGTCTATTAACTCGAACATCATTGTATTCATAGAATGTCCCTGGGGGATTTAATTCACGAAGTTCTCCTTTAGTAGGAACATCTTTCTTCGAGTCTGACATACTCGCATTATTGGCAATCGAACGATTATGATCGACAGAATCAGGACGATCGAAAAGCGTTCCCTGCCATTCACTTGTTTGTTGTAACAAATGTTCCCATGTAATAGCAGCATTATGTTCAGAATCGAAACCACCATCATGAACTCGCACATTCACAAGCTCATTCATCGATTCCAGCATTCCACGATCACGTGCTAACCCAACCATTGTCGATAGATAACTTTTCGTAGCACTGAAGGTCATGTCAACTCGATCAGGATCACCCCATTCTGCTACTAAATATCCATTTTTGATTACCACACCAGATGCAGGTCCTCTAGTTTTTGTAGGACCAAGGGTCGAATTATACGGAGGCAAATCATTACGCCCTACCATCAAACCTACTTCCTCGGGCCAATCAATCTCTGTATCAATTGCATATTGGATGGCAGCATCTAGTGCATTATTGTCAAAACCCGCAGTATCAGCACTTACTCGAGCCCACTCACCTGACGGAGGAAAATAGTTTGGTAATTGTTCAGCCATTACGACAGTCTACGGCAGTCGATTAGCGAAAACAACTTACCTAGTCTATATTACGCAATGAACAACATGTTCAATGACTATGATCTCCACGTTCAGTAGATTTAATTACAGGAACTTCGATAGCAATTCGACCTATATTTTGGAACTCCAAAATCAGTTCAATTTTTTCTCCAGATACTAAATTACGTTGTAAGTTATTAAGCATCACGTGAAAGCTTCCTGGTTCAAGATGTAAATGAGATTCAGGGGAGATTTCAATACCGTCAGTAAGGTGTTGCATACGAACGATTCCATTTTTAATAATTGTCTGATGCAACATTGCAGTACCCAAGTTTGAATTCACCGATATAAGTTTTTCAGAAACTGAGGACTTATTATTAATATGGAGATATGCAGCTGATATGCTACCAGCACCTTCAATTATATAAGGGGAGGAAATTACTATATCACTGTTTTCGAAAACTATTTCTGGTGCATTTTCTTTTCTACATGCTGTACTGACTAAAATAGTCAACAAAAATGAAATGACTAATAATCGAATTAACTGCTTATTCATAATTTTGACCATAATACAAAATAAATTGAATCATTTTTCACATAATTAACCAATGAAATAATATTAAAATACTATTTCATTAGCTTAACTCAAGACAGATTGATAAACATCAGCTATGATGCCAAAAATTAATGATTTTACGGAAGGAAAAACCTTGTCAAAAGTAGCTTCACCTTTAGATGGCATCAAAGTAATCGACTTCTCACAAGGCATCTCTGGAGGGATTGCAACGAAAATGCTTGCTGTAATGGGAGCAGAAGTCATAAAAATTGAATCCCCTCAATCTGGAGATATTTCACGTTCACGAGGACCATTCATTGACAATATTCCACATCCAGAAAAAAGCGGCCAATTCTTATACCTCAATATGAACAAAAAAGGTATTACTTTATCTCTAGATAGCACAATGGGAATTGACATAGCTATTCAACTGATTGAATGGGCAGATATAATTGTCGAAAATTTTACTCCGGGACAAATGGATGATTGGGGTATTGGATACTCAAAAATTGAACAAATTAACCCTGCCAAAATTCTTGTCTCGCTTTCGCCTTTTGGTCAAACTGGACCTTATAAAGGTTACCGGGGGAATGATATAACCGCACAATCTTTAGGAGGATTAGCCTTTGTAACTGGAGATCCTTCGAGGGAACCACTACAAATAGGTGGCGAACCAGCAGAATATTTTTGTGGATTATCAGGCTTCTCAGGAGCATTAGTGGCCTCAACCTATAAGGAAATCAGTGGTGTTGGACAACATGTTGATGTGTCAGCACAAGCTGGTATAGGTGTGGCGCAAATGTATTCAGGACTCTCTTACATCTTAACTGGAAAAGAACGTGGTCGCCGACTAGCATCCTCTCCACTTTATAAAACTGCCGACGGGCAAGTTGGAATCACGCTCCGCCAAACAGACTGGCCAGGAGTATGTGAAATGATTGGAAGACCAGAGCTTGAACATGATGAAAAATTCAAAGATATGGATGCACGTGAAAAAAACCAAGATGAAATCACAGCCCTTATAGCAGAATGGGCAAGTGACAAGAAAAAACAGGATCTCTACCATGCTTCACAAGAAAGAGGTATGACGTGGGGCTATATATGTGATGCGAAAGACTTGATTGAATCTCCTCAATATCAGCATAGAGGATACTTTGTAGAACTCGAACATCCCATTGCAGGAAAATTGACCTACCCAGGATTACCAATGAAATGGGGAGGTGATCAATGGAATCTTAAACCAGCTCCTACACTAGGGCAGCATAATGAGGAAGTATATGGTTCCCTTTTGGGATGGGATAACGAGAAGATTAATCAAATGAAAAATAGCGGCATAATCTAATAGTTTTAATTTAAAGAAGGAACAAATGAAATTACCACTTGAAGGCATACGTATACTTGACCCATCCCAAGTCTGGGCGGGCCCTACATGTACGAAAATTTTAGGTGACTTAGGTGCTGACATCATTAAGGTAGAATCTGCTAGGCGTATGGATATTGCACGTGGGGATGCACATAACCCACAGATAGACCAAGGAATGTATCTCGACAATGAGCCGACTGATAAGCCTTGGGATCGAACAGGAAGATATTTAGATCGAAATCGTAGCAAGCGGAATATATGTCTCGATCTCACCCACGAAAGAGGTGTCGACGCATTTAAACGATTAGCAATGAATTCAGATGTTGTAATCGAAAATTATAGACAAGGTGTAATGGCACGATTTGGTTTAAGTTATGAAGATCTCCGGCAAATTAAGCCAGACATAATTATGGTGACTCTAGGTAGTCAAGGTGCAACTGGCCCAGAAGTAGCATATGGATCCTTTGGAGTAACATTGGAGCAAACAGCTGGAGTAGCTTCAATTACAGGATATTTGGGGGGTGACCCAAGTACTTCTGGAGTGTTGTTCCCTGATCCTCTTGTAGCGGTAGCTTCGGTAGGAATAGTTCTTAGTGCAATTCGCCAGCATCGAGAAACTGGTGAGGGTGTTTATATCGATTTTTCACAACGTGAAATGACATCATCCATTCTTGGTGACATGGTCATGGACTATACGATGAATAATAATATTCAAGTACCTATAGGAAACCGTCATCGAACGTTTGCTCCACAAGGTATCTATCCATGTCTTGGGGATGACAAGTGGATATCCATAAGCGTGGAAAATGATGATGACTGGAATGCGCTTGTTCAATGTATGGATAATCCATCACTAGAAAATGACCCACGTTTTACTAATACAGAAGGAAGACATGAGCACCATGATGAAATTGATCAACATATAGTTCAATGGACAAGTCAAAAGGATGCGTTCATCGCCATGGAAATTCTACAACTTGCAAACGTTCCTGCAGGAGTGGTGAACTCCGGAGAGCAATTAGTGCATGATCCCCAACTAGTAAGTCGGGGGTTCTGGGAATATAGCGGGCGTGGACCATCTGATTCACGCCCCTACTTAAGTCGACCATTCCAATTTTCGAAAACACCCGGAGCAACACAATTACCTGCGCCACTTTTAGGCGAACATACTGAAGAAGTATTACGTGAAGTAGCGGGTATGTCTGACGAAGAGATAACAGAATTGGCTACACTTGGAGTAACAGCAAACGATCCGTTATCATTCAAATAATGTGTATAGAAGGAGTTTTATGAAACCAGTAATTAAGAACAGTAGCGATAATAAAAATCCTATCCTAAGTTTTGAAGATGGTGTTCCAAATTATGTCATGTTGTATATAGAACATCTTCCTGGTGAGTCCAGTCAGCATCACACACATCCATGGGAACATGAAGCTTATATCGTTAAGGGATCAGGGATACTCTGGGTCGAAGGTGTGGAATATGACATTAAACAAGGTGATGCGATTCTCGTCCCCCCGAATAGTGAACACCATTTCACCAATACCGGATCAGAAACATTGGGTCGAGTAACTGTGAATCCACTCAGTTCAGTTGGCCATTGATATTTTTGAAGGGCAATATTACTAGTGAACATTAATTCTGTCACACTTCGGATTGCTGGAGTCAAGGAGAATTCTCCTGTCCTATCAGTGTTAGAGCAGCGTTCAGAGATTTTCCAATTGACTGAGAATTCACATGATGCCGTACTACATCCGCATGATGCCGGAGGGATCTCCTATGCCTTACGCGCTGTAATTGCCACACGAATCTCAGCAATCCATGAAGATGAATTGCAATCGCATTACTTAAAACTTCTGGAAGATTCAGACGAACCATTAGACATGGTAGGAATATTCTGTGATCCGCACATTCTACCTAACGCAGAAACGAATGGTTGGCTACGTACTATTATCAATCATGTTGATCTACTGACACATTCTCCTCAAATGGCGACTAAAGCTAGTATCGACGAATTAAAAACCGCTGGCGTAGCAGAAGCAGACATAGTACGCATAACTCAACTGGTTGGATTTGTGAACTATCAAGTCAGACTAATTCAAGGAATACGACTTTTAGTTAATAAAAATAATAAGGAAAATAAATGACAGAAATAGTCGATGAATTCACAACTCAAGTGCCTAAATGGACTCCCCATCTAGAACCAATTGATCTCGAAAATGCTACAGCATTACAGTTAGAAGCATTAGAGGTAACTCCTTCAAATACAAAAATCTCAGATTATGTTTTGGTACTTGCTCATGATCCTGAATCACTCATACATCGTAATCCACTGTTTAACACGATCATGTATGGAGGACCTGGAGGTCTTTCCAGAGCTGATCGAGAACTTGGTGCGATAGGTGCATCAGAATTTAACAAATGTATTTATTGCACTGCAGTTCACGCCAGTAGGTATATTGATTTAACAACTCAAACAGAAGTCATAGATGAGATTTTTGAACAAGAATCTAATGCCGATTTACCATCTAGAGAACAATCAATATTTGATTATTCGATAGCTTTATCGGAAACACCTTCTAATGCATCCACATCAGAATTGAACGCACTCGAAATCGAAAATTTGAATGATCTTGAAATACTTGACCTCACATTATCTGTAGCAATTTTTTGTTGGGCGAACAGATTAATGGAAACTTTAGGGCAGCCTGTTAAAAAATCTTAACTAATCAAAGTATTAGCTTTATATGCTTTTCGATACTTCCATAACAAAAGTTCTGTATATCCATTCGGCTGTTCTCTACCTTCAAAAATTAATGCCATAGCAGCTTGAAAGGCAAAGCTACTCTCAAAATCAGAAGCCATTGGTGTGTAGCCTGCATCATCAATATTTTGTCGATCGACAACTTCTGCCATTTTTTCCATAGTTTTCAATACTTGACTTTCATTAATAAGCCCATGTAACAACCAATTACTCACATGTTGGCTTGATATACGTAAAGTTGCGCGATCTTCCATTAAACCTACGTCATTAATATCAGGAACTTTAGAACATCCAATACCTTGTTCAACCCAACGAGCAACATATCCTAAAATTCCTTGTAAGTTGTTCTCCAACTCATTTTGAATATCTTCAGAACTGAGTATTTGATCTTTTAGTAAAGGCGGAGAAAGTAAATCATTTATTGAAGCGTGAGTACGATCTGCAATAATACGTTGCCTTTCACGGACATAGGTTTGGTGATAGTGGATAGAATGTAAAGTAGCTGCAGTTGGAGATGGAACCCATGCACAACTAGCACCTGCATAGGGATGCCCATGTTTAGTTTCAAGCATCGCTAACATTTCATCAGGTTGAGCCCACATACCCTTCCCTATCTGGGCATTTCCTGCAAGTCCTGTCGCAATCCCTATATCCACATTCCAATCTTCATATGCAACCATCCAACGTGCAGATTTAATATCAGGTTTTGGAATCATTGCACCTGCATGCATATGTGTATGTATTTCATCTCCTGTTCTATCGAGAAAACCAGTATTAATGAAAATTACTCGATCTTTTGCAGCACGAATACATTCTTTAAGATTTAAAGTAGTTCGACGTTCTTCATCCATTATCCCAATTTTTACAGTCCCACTTTCAATATCAAAAGCTTCTTCAATACGTTCAAACAATTCTACAGACAAGGCAATTTCATCAGGACCATGTTGTTTTGGTTTTACAACATAGACACTCTTTTGAAGACTATTCTTCAAAAATCCCTGATTATTGATGTCATGTATAGATGCCAAAATAGTAATGACAGCATCTAAGAAAGTTTCAGGGATCAATCCACCAGATTCAGTAGTAACTACATCTGTATAAATGTGAGCTCCGACATGCCGGATTAACATGAGGCTTCTAGCGGAAAGTGTTATTTCAGAGCCATCGCTGGCTGTATAACTTCGATCATCATTCAGCGTTCGGATAATTTCTTCATTCCCTTTGACAAAAGCTGTCTCGAGAGTTCCTTTCATTAAACCTAACCAGTTAGCATAGACATTAACTTTATCTTCTGCATCAACTGCAGCAACAGCATCTTCGCAATCCATAATTGTAGTTACTGCAGCTTCCAACATCACATCTTTAATTGATGCAGAATGCTGGGCTCCTACAGGGTCGTGAGGATCGATAAGTAAATCAATATGTAAATCATTATGTTGAAGTAAAACACTTGATAAGTTACTGAGATCGCCTGTATAGCCAACAAAATTTTCAGAATCAACTAAACTTGCTAGCGATCCATCGGACATCACAAAAGAAAGTTTGGAATTTTGCACTTCAAATGAACGTACATCATTCCATAAACCATTTTGTATGGGAATAATATCATCCAACAAAATATTGACATACGTAATTACCTGTTCACCTCGCACTGGATTATACCCAGAGGTTTTTTCAGCTCCATTAGTTTCAGAAATAATATTAGTGCCATACAATGCATCGAATAAGCTCCCCCAACGTGCATTAGCGGCATTCAATGCGTAACGAGCATTATCAACAGGAACAACAAGTTGTGGTCCCGCAAAATGGGCAATTTCTCTGTCGACATTAGTAGTTACAACTTGAAAATCTGGACCCTCAGGAACCAAATATCCTATTGATTGAAGAAATGCCAGCGAATCTTTTTCAGAGAACTCTTTATCGGCAGAGATTTTTAACCATTCATCAATTTGATTTTGAAGATCGTCGCGTAAATCTAAGTGAGCTTGATTACGAGGTCCTAAATCCGTAACAAGCTGGTTAAGTAATCCCCAAACTTGATTACTTGAAATTTCTAACCCAGGAAGAATATCTTCATCCACTAACTGATACAGTGGTTCAGCAACTTTAAGGCCTGCGATATTAATGTATTTATCATTCATATTTCTATAACTGTATCCTTGGGGGGCTAGATTCAATATCTTCCAATGGAACTTCTTCCAATTCATCTAGTAACGCTTCGAAAGGCTCAGCCTGACCGTTTCCATCTGTAGTCGAAGGCAGATCAAATTCACTAGCAAAACGACTGTATGATTCCATAGGATTACCATATTTAATATGACCCGCAGTATGTTTTGCACAAGCCAATAGTAATCGATCTCGTAAAGGAGAACTGGTGCGAGCATAATCCTCAATCATGCATAATCCAATTTCTTGATTATGTGGATCATTACCTTGCTTAGCGGCTGCAAAAGTAAGGGTTGCAACCAAAGATCTTCTTTCATGTCCAGCATCTAAGTAAGCTTGTGTCCAAGACGCTGCTTCATCAGGTTGTAGTGTTGCGATTGCATCATCAAGTTGTGACAACAGTTTTTCTTTGGACAGAACATTAGCTGTTTGAGGAGGAGTAAAAGTCGGACGGCCATTACCAGGAGTATTCTTTATCAACATTGCACACTGATTGATAAAAGATCCTGCCACGAAAAGTAATTTTGTTTTGTGAGGATGCTGGAAATTAGCATAAAACCAGGAAAGAGTATTAGTATATTCATAACCATGCTGAGGCATTGAAAAGCTATGTGGGGTACCACATCGAAGTACAATTTCTGCAGCAGCAATTTGAATTGCATCGAGTATTTTTTGTGGGGACTTTCCAGATTTCAACAATCCAACAATAGCTTCAATATATGAGGGTTCAGCTTCTTCTAACAAGGAACGTATTAACATCGCTTGTTCTGCATGTGACAAATCTATTTCTTGCGCAAAAAGATTACTATCGGTAGTAGTAACAAGCGTAGGAGCCAACGATGAAGTTGGAGGATTCAGTTCAAGAAAATTTTTCTCAACCTCGCATGCCATTTCATAAGCAGAGTACCAGTGTGGACCAACTGCAATATCAGGAACCCCAGCATATATTACGTCGTGCGCTTTTTCCCAGCCAACTGCACTAGATAATTCAATTGTGGCACGTGCTCGATATGACTTATGTCCTGTGGTGTAACTACGATTGTACAAAATACGATCTTGCACATCGATAAGTCCAGCAAACATTAGATGAGCGAATACTTGTGGACGATCTTTTTCATTTTTTAATAAACCACGGAAAACAGCATACGAATCTTCTGCTTTACTGTATTGAACCAATGTCAACCAATGATTAAGACGTTCATCAAGTGATCCCTCTATATCGATAGCGTCACTGTCCTCCCAATGCATTTCAGGAGGAGGAGGTTCAGGAAATTTCGCTTCATCATAGACTCGTCTTCCATAATGTCCAGGCGCACGTCCGAGTAATTGGTTCCATACATCAAGACCAGTTGGTACATACCAAATCGTCTGTGCCATCGGTAGAAATTTTAATCGCTCTGGCAAGAAATCTGGCATACGCCAACTTGCACGAGCGCTAAGTAAACAATGATCATTATTAACAAATCTGACAACACCATTATCAATACGTTGATGGAAGGGTGTATGAGTATACGGAGCATGGATACGAACAGTTTCACGAATCATCTCATTTAATGGACGCCCTTGCCTCAATAATTCATAGAAAACATTACTAGCACCAACTTGATCACGATCCATAACTTTTTCTTCAAGAGATGCATATAGATTATTGGCACTATCTGTAAAATTGGTCTTCGTTGTAGTAGTCATCAAATTCTCTCTCGGATAAAATAGTGTATCTAGCGCATCATAACAAAAACTGAAGAAAATATCTCAATGCAAATCATGGTCGATTAGATTGAATATTAGCTGGGAGGCATAATGAGCGATACGGTGAATCTACAAAGTTACCTTGCAAAATATACAGAAAATTTGCTTAGTCAAACTGCCACTGCTGTTGAAGATCTTAATCTAGAGGAATTGCACTATCGACCTGATGGACCCTGTAATTCAATCGCGTTCGATGCATGGCACATTATTAGAACAGCAGATAATCTCATTCACTTTGCTTTTGAACGAGAAATGCCTATTTGGATTGTTCAAGGATTAAATGAAAAATGGGGACTCCCAAAAGCAGACCAAGGAACTGGCATGACGCCAGAGGAAGCATATGCACTTCGATTCCCTGGTGCAGCGCAACTCGCCCAATATTCACGTGACGTTTCAGCTGCCATTGTCCCACGAATCGAAGTAATGACTGATGAATATTTACTTGAACGTATCGATATCAAACCAAATGGCAATCTAGCAAAAAAAGATATTATTGGTCAGGTCATCATAAATCACGGTAATAATCATTATGGACAAATCAATATGGCACTCACAATGGTTGGAAAACCAGGTTTAGGCATCTAATCATACAATTTGAGTTTACCTCTTTTGCAATCTGCCAAATGGAATAAATCCACCTAACCAGAGTGCAATAAGGATTAATAGAATCTGAATAACTGCTCTAACGGTATGCCATGTGTGGCTTAGATATATTCCATCTAATGCAATGTTATTGACCCACATATTTAAATTCGCTGAGTACAATACAATCAACAGTAATACCAATCCCAAAGCAGCTAATCGCCTTGATTTAGGTAATATCAATAGCGATCCTAAAATTACTTCACACAATCCACTCAGCAATACCCAAAATGTAGGAAACCCTATAATATTTGGAACGATTGGTTTGAACCAATTTGGATCGAGAAAATGTTCAATACCAACATAAATAAAAGCTATTCCCATAAGAAATGAAACTATATGACGACTATATGTCGATATAGTATTGCTCTTCAAAATACACTCCGGCCGAAAATTATTTTATAATGCCAATGCAGTAGAAAAATCGGGGATTCCTTGCCACCGAGCATCGTCATTTTGTCTCATTATAGCAATAGTCTTAATCGCTTCAGGATTCGCAATGCCATGCGGAGCAATGCCCGTCAATACACGACTAACATTCTCTGCTTGTTTACGACTCATTTCACGTGCAGATACCGGTGATCCAGTGGCAATATGAGGTGTAATAATTAAGTTATCTAAATTAAGCAAAGGATCTTGGGCGTCAATAGGTTCTACCTCTGTCACGTCTAAAGCTGCAGCACTAATTTCAGAATTTACTAGTGCTTCATACAGCGCATTCCCGTCTACTATTGGACCTCTAGCAGTATTGACAAGAATACTAGAAGATTTCATCGTTCTGAATGCTTCGGAATTGAATAGATGATTTGACTCAGTTGTTGAAGGAGCATGAACACTTATAAAATCAGATTCTGTTAATAGTTCCTTGAATTCAACCAGTTGAACCCCAAATAAATCTGCTGTTGTTTGAGCAATATAAGGATCATACGCAAGAATTTTGAACGGGCCAAAACCACGTACACGTGTTGCAAATGCTTTTCCGATATTTCCAAAACCGACTATGCCTACTGTACTTCCAGCTATACGGCGAAGATCGCTAACTCTTTCACGAACAAGCGCTGGATCAGAACTCCAATTCCCAGATTTCACCTCTCCATCAAATTCGCGAATCAATCTGGTTAAAGCTAACAACAAACCCATCGCATGATCTGCCACTTCAGTAGTATTAACACCAGGTGTATTACAGGCTAATATACCCAATTCAGTGGCTACATCTAAATCTATTGAGTCAACTCCAACTCCAGATCTGCTCAGTACTTTCAACTTGGGGCAAGATCGAAGTACTTCTGCATCCGTTAAAGGTAATGTCCCCACCATAGCGCCATCAACATCTTTTAATAGCTCTATATATTCTTCTTTCGAAGTACGTGCATTAACGGATTGCTCAACTAGTTCAAAGCCGTGTGCTGTAAAAAATGTAGGGTCAGAAAGTGGTCGACCACCATTAAAAATTCGAATCGTCATTAGTAACTCCTTACCTTCATCAACTAAACTATCACACCTCTGTAAAATTACATCACTAGGAGTACTCCACAAAACCAGTTACTCTATACTGAAAGGCAATACTATAACTGGGGGTATTATGTCCTACGAATTACTAGTTGGTTTATTGTGCATTTTTGTGGCTGGAATACAAACATACAGAAAAAGGCAGCGCAATCCAAACGAAACAAGACCATCAATCTTTCTAGTTGGAGACAGCTGGTTATGGATCGTTTTTACAGGAAGTATTGGGGTCTACCTTGTTATTAGCGATCTTTTTATGCAGGGGACATCATGACGGAAATTCATAATCACGAAGAACTTGAGCAGAAAATAAATGTTCTGGAAGAGAAGTTAAATACACTTTCAGCAAGTTTTGAAGCACTTGCAGAAGCATTAGAATTGCATATTATACCCTCCATAAATCAAATTTTGACTTTTCCGCAACAAAATATTGATGACATGCCTCTCACATCATCACAAATTGTTCCTCAACATGGAATCTTGATGCCTTTTCCTGGTCCAATCGATTTACAAAATGCCTTTGAAGAGCTACATATCCTCAAAGAAACTTCTCAGGCAGCCTCATTTGATGATATTCCACTGACTGATCTAGTGACCGCAGCAAAACCAGTAGATTCTGTTCTACATAATGCATTTGATTGGAATGATGAAGAGGATTCCACATTAATGGCTGGGTGGGCGTATAATCTACTCGCAACAATCGAAAACCAAGACTACATATCGAGTTAGTGATTAATTTATGCATATCTCAAAAGATCAAGTAGCAGTTATTACAGGGGGTGCGTCAGGGATTGGTAAAGCTTTTGCATACCAATTTGGAATGGAGGGAATGAAAATAGTCATAGCTGACATAGAAGAAAATCCTCTTAATAATACTGTGGAAGAACTTCAATCACATAATATTGAGGTAATAGGAACGATAACGGATGTAAGTAATCAAAAAGATGTTAAAAATTTATACGAAAAAACTATCGAACATTTTGGGAAAGTCCATATACTTTGCAATAATGCTGGCGTAGCTGGTGATCTAGATTTTATCGGACAACGAAACAAACCACTTTGGGAACAATCATCTTCTCTATGGGATTGGACATTCGGTGTAAACGTCATGGGTGTACTCAATGGAATCAAAGAATTCCTTCCTTCTATGTTAAGGCAAAATGAACCTGGACATATAGTCAATACAGCATCAATGGCTGGTCTCATTGGTGGATCGACTTCAGGAATTTATGGAGCTACAAAACACGCTGTGGTTCGAATCTCTGAAGCGCTCTTCTTCCAGTTAGAGGAAATTAATTCTCCCGTAAAAGCATCTGTGCTATGTCCAGGTATTATTAATACGCGTATTTTCTCATCCGGTAGAAATAGACCGGATAGTATGTGGGGAAATAATGAAAAACCAACACTAGAAATGGTAGATGAACAAATTAAACAAGGAGATAAACATTTCAGCCATGGTCTCAATCCTGAAATAGTTGCAAAGCAGGTAATGCGAGCTATCCAAGGTGAACAATTTTGGATTCTTACTGAAGATGTGCCTCTCAATAGAATTAAGAACAGAACAGAATACATTATAGGAATGCAAAATCCTACTCTTTCCAAAAAGAATCCATCTGAAAGTTATTCAAACCCACCGACAGTGAAAGAAAAATAAGGAAAAATGATGAATCCCAGTGAGCGATTTCCAATTAGTTTGGGTGAAGCTATTTTCACCTTAAGAGCAATTCGACGTTTTAAAAATGAGCCTATCGACAATGAAATCATTAAAGACATTTTACTTTCTGCCACCCAAGCACCTTCAGGTGGAAACTCACAACCTTGGCATTTTCTAGTTGTCAAAGATAAAATACAGAAGGAAGAATTCGCAGAGTTATATCATCAGGCATGGTGGGCAAAACGTGCAGACCAAGGGATATATAAACCTGAAGATATCGCAGAAAACAATAAAACCACTCTGTCTGCCATGAAACTTTCTGATGAAATCGCAACAGCACCTGCTATTATTCTTGTTTGTGCAACCGCACAAGGTTCTGGTCCTATGGGATCAGTAATTCCTGCAGTTCAGAACTTACTATTAACTGCACGTTCATTGGGTATAGGAGGTACAATTACAACACTTCATCCATCTGTAGAAGATCAAGTAAAATCTATGTTCAACATGCCAGAAAATGTACAGATTGTTTATTGTGTGCCAATAGGGTATCCAAAAGGAAATTTTGGACCTGTTCAAAGGAAACCGCTTGCTGAAGTCACATCTCTTGGGGTTTGGGGAGAGCCTTTATAAGGCATTAGTCAATTTCTATCTTAACTACAGCGATTCCACTTTCACCTGCAATTGCATAGTATAAAAAGACTTCATCATTATTTGCCAAGATAGCTGGATCTCTCAATTGATTGACATGTCCATAAGCTGTACTCCGCACCGATGGAACTAAAGGGGCATTAGCTCCTTCCCAATCAAATTCAGGACGAAGTAATTCAACAGCATCTTCTACTTGCCAGTCCATCCAATGGTTCGTTAGGTCTATACGACTTAACAGTATACTTTCAGGAATATCACCTACTTGAGTCCAAAAAACCAAAAGAACGTTATCACGTACTAAAACAGCAGAATGACGCATATTAGGATTAAATAACAAAGGGCCTTCTTTAAAATCATCATGACCATTAGCTGATTTATACATCTGTCCGGGCATAGAAAGTGCGTAAGTTTCACCTTCATACTTAAAAACTCGCATATAAGTACGTCCAAGAATTGCTGATCTCGCACGAAATGAAATCCCATCATCTGAAAATGCTAAGCGTGATACTTGATTGCCAGCAGATTCTAACCCATGAAAATACATTAGGATTAGTTTATTTGAAGAATCTACAATCACATCTGGTGATGCAATATGCGGGGTACTTATTTCCGTTAGCAAATCATGAGATATAGCAGCACCTTGTCTGCGTAGTTCATATTCCTTGAGCATTTCTGGAGAAATTTCTGGCGCCTTTGTAATGAAACAAGATTCAGAGAGGTGAAGGCTACCAGGAGCATAAATTGTCCACGGCCCCAGAGGATCATTAGAATATGCTAACCGAATATAACTCCCTTTATGATCTGCAAAGTAAAGATAATATGCACCTAAAGGATTCTTAATCCATTCGGGAACTTTAATTACTGAAGGACCTTGTATATTAGTCCCAATACTAGAATCACTACTTGGAGTAATCATAGGAAAATCAACAACACGATTAACTTGTACATTGTGAATTCGCACTTTATGTCACTTCCAAATCTTCTGTAAAACAAGCAAACCCTTATACATTTCTCTCAGTTTTGCTATAAAAAGAAATAATATATTAACTTTTGACAGGATATAACTATTTACACAAATATACGTGTCGTAGATTTGTCTGACCGACTCTCAGGAGCATATGCTGCAAGAATGTTTGGCGACCTCGGCGCAGATGTAATTTTAGCTGAATCAAATTTCGGACACTCACTAAGACATGAGCCTCCATTCTTCAACAATGAAGCTGGGAAAGAGAATAGCCTTCTACATAACTACGTTAATTGGAACAAATCATCCTTAATCTATGAACGGCTTGATGAAATTAACGAACTCGTCTCACAAGCAGATATACTTATTACTACGGCAAGCCCTATCAGTTTAGAATTGCAAAATTTAATTGCATTATTAAAAAGTAATGCCATCCATCTTTCGATTACACCGCACGGACTTGAAGGAGAATTATCATCTATCTCTGGTAATAATCTTACTCACAGTGCACGAACTGGATGGGCCTATATCAACGGCTACCTAGATGAACCGCCCTTGCAAATGCCTAATAGACAAAGCGGATACATAGCTGGAATAGCTGGCTTCATGGTAGCGAGTGCTGCATTACTCCGAAGGGATCAATTACCAACATATGAATTAGCAGATGTCAGTGAATTTGAGGCATTCTCACTTACCGTCCATCCTTGGGGAGTAGCTGCGGTATATCAAGGTGTTGGATCAACTTATGGCCCAGCTGGTGGACGGCAAAGAGGAGAGCCTCATCCATTATTTTCAACATCAGATGGACAAATCGCCTTAGCATTTGGTGATTGGCATCATTGGCCAAAGGCAATGGATATACTTAATCTTCCTGAATTCGCAGATCATCCTGATTTAGTGCCAGATATAGGACGACATGCAAAAGATTTGGACCCAGTTCGAGCAGGTGCAGCGCGTGAGCTCTTCAATTTAGAACGTTGGCCTTTATTTCATGCCCTGTCAGAACTTAGATGTGTTTCGGGAGTTGTACAAGATATGAAAGATATCATTGAGAATCCGCACCTAGAACAACGTGATTTCTTAAGAACAACTTCTATACTAGACAAATCTATTCGTATGCCAGGAGCCTGGACAAAATCAACTCCTGAAAGTTGGGAACTGCATAAATCAGCACCTCAATACGGGCAACATACTTCGACATTCAACAGTGTATCCCCGAATAATTCAAAAAAAACTCAAACAGTAAAAAATGCATCACATTCAGAAGGTCCCTTGCATGGAGTTCGTGTACTTAGCTTTGGACAGGCATGGTCGGGTACTTTTGGAACTGAACTACTAGGACTACTTGGTGCAGATGTTATCCAAATTGAAACAGTCGACCGACAAGATGTATGGCGGCGTACTCGTGACACAATTCCGGCTGGTATAAAAGATCCTGCCAAAAAACAACACACTCTAAATACTCAAGGTCTTTATAATTCTGTAAACCTGAACAAACGAGCAATTACTCTTGACTTATCACAAGAAGAAGGTCTGTCTATGTTCTGGCGGATGTTACCAAAATTTGACATTCTCGCAGATAATTTTAGACCAAATGTAATGGAACGTTGGGGTATTACATTAGAAAAACTTGAGGAAGTTTGCCCCAAAATTATTTATGCTTCAATTTCATCATATGGAGCATATGGCCCTTATAAAGATTTCCCTGGTATAGGTACCACTATTGAGCCAATGTCCGGTTTGTCATCTATTCATGGATATGAAAATGAGGCAGGTATGAATACAGGAGGGCTCTACCCTGATTCAGTAGCTGCCTACTATTTTGCAGGTTCAGTAATAGGAGCTTTATATCAGCGCGATATAATTAATAAACCTCAAAGAATTGAACTATCGATGTTGGAAGCAATGATTACAGTATGTGGAGATGCCGTAGCTGAATATGACGGGTTAGGATCGATTGCAAAACCCCAAGGTAACCACCACCCTCGAATATCTCCTCATAATATTTACCCAACAACGAATGATGAATGGATCGCAATAGCAATTGAATCGGACAATGTTTGGGAAAAATTTGTACAATTCACCGATATACCTCATTTAAAAAACCCTGAATTTAACAGCATGCAAAATCGTAAAAAAAATGAAAAGAGCTTAGATTTGTTAATTGAGAATTGGACTATTCAACAAGATGCTAAAATCTTAGAGAATAATCTATGTGAACTTGGAATTGCTGCCGCGCGTGTAGTCCCTTTATATGAAGTTTATAGTAATCCAAGTAAATCCTCCCTAGACAGAGGGTTTATCAAAGAAATCGACCATCCTGAGACAGGTCCAACTTATTTACCTTTACGACCTTGGAAATTATCACATTCACCTAATCCAAGTACTAGACCATCACCCTGTGTTGGAGAACATAGTCAAGAGGTTTTTTTACAAGAATTAGATATCGGGATACAAAGGTATAAGGAATTAGTCAAAGATAGAATTACCGGGACGTTATATGAAACTTCTCCGGAAAATTAAGAAAATAATATAAGGAAATTTCTATGGTGCTTTCAAATCTACTAATAGCAAATCGTGGTGAAATAGCTATTCGAATAATCCGTGCAGCTGAAGACATAGGAATAAAAACTACAGCAATCTTTTCAACTGATGACGCTAATTCAATACATACTCAAGCTGCTGATAACTCAATTTCATTAGAAGAAAAAGGGGCCACTGCTTATCTCAATATTGAAAACATCATTGAACAAGCAAAAATTAACGGATGTGATGCAATTCATCCAGGTTATGGATTTTTGTCTGAAAATTCTCTGTTCGCACAACGCTGTAAAGAAGAAGGTCTAGTTTTTGTAGGGCCTTCAATTGAGAATTTAGAATTGTTTGGTAATAAAGGTCAGGCAATTGCTACAGCCAAAGAAATTGGCATCCCCACCCTAAATGGAATCAGTCACTCAATAACATTAGAGGAAGCTTCTGAATTTTTTCAATCACTAGGATCAAATTCTGCAGTAATGATCAAAGCAATGGCTGGAGGAGGAGGGCGAGGGAGTCGTGCAGTAACTGATTTTGCTGAACTTGAAAGTGCATTTAAGAGTTGCCAAGTTGAGGCAAGAATTGCTTTTGGAAATGAAGACTTATATATCGAAGAATTCTTACCTAGGGCACGACACATAGAAGTACAAATCATTGGTGACCATACTGGTAAAATAATACATCTAGGTGAACGAGAATGTAGTGTGCAACGACGTCACCAAAAATTAATTGAAATCGCACCGGCACCATATCTTCCTGAAGCATTAAGAGAAAAAATTAGTACCGCCGCTGTACAGTTTGCAAAAAAAGTGAATTACCAAAGTTTAGGAACTTTTGAATTTTTGGTAAATACTAATTCTGATGAAGGAGGAGAGCCCTTCGTTTTTATAGAGGCTAATGCACGTCTTCAAGTCGAACATACTGTCACTGAAGAAGTCACTGGTGTAGATGTTGTCCAATCGCAACTTCATATTGCACAGGGAGTAAGCCTCAAGGATCTTGGCTTGGATGAACAAAAAAATATCACTATGACGGGATACTCTATTCAAACTCGAGTCAATATGGAAGCATTCGATAATAACGGAAATATTCGACCATCAGGTGGAGTACTAACTGCCTACGACATACCAGGAGGACCGGGAATTAGAGTAGATGGTTTTGGTTACACAGGTTATGAAACAAGTCCATCTTTTGACTCTCTACTAGCAAAGCTAATCATCCATTCGAAATCCTCACAATTTGAAAAAGCAGCAGCAAAATCACTAAGAGCACTCAATGAATTTCGAATAGAAGGAATCACCACCAATATTCAATTTTTACAAACAATCCTAAAACGCCAAGATTTTATAACTGGTAATTTCTATACACGCTTTATTGATGAAAACATAAAGGAATTAGTTGAAAATTCAGCATTGATCGAACAACGATATTCAATCAATACAACTGCAAAGATCGAGAATGATACTAGATTTGCGGGAGCACAAATTGAAAGCAAAGATCCACTAGCGCTTTTTGCACACGATGCAGCTGTAAAACATTCACAAAATCTACAAACAAATGAAGTACAACAGAACACAAGTCAATCAATTGATACTGAAGGTATTGAGGGGATATTCGCGCCAATTCAAGGAACCATTTTAGAAATTAATGTTGCAGAGGGAGATCGAGTCTTAAAAGGACAACCCATAGCAGTAATGGAAGCTATGAAAATGGAACATGTCATCGAAGCAAGCTGTTCAGGTATTGTACGAGAAGTACATATATCAATAGGAGATGTCATTCGAGAAGGTTTCGCATTAATTTACGTGGAGGAAATAGACAGCACAGATGAATATGAAGGTTCCAATGATAATATCGACCTCGATTTCATTCGTTCCGATTTGGAGGAACTTAATGAACGTCGATCATATATTTTTGATGAAAATCGACCTGACGCAGTTGAACGTAGACACTCAAAAGGACAACGTACAGCACGAGAAAATTTAAGTGATCTATTCGACGCAGATACATTTACTGAATTTGGGCCTTTAGTAGTAGCTGCACAGCGTTCACGTAGGACGGAACAATGGCTACGTGAACGAACTCCTGCTGATGGTTTAGTAGCAGGGACAGGTCAAATTAATGAAGATTTAGTTGGCAAAGAAAATGCGCGAGCCATTGCAGTTCATTACGACTATACAGTTTTTGCAGGAACACAAGGGAATCGTAACCACTATAAACAAGACCGTATGTATGACCTTGCTCATCGATACATGCTTCCCGTGATTCTGTACTCTGAAGGTGGAGGAGGACGACCTGGTGATACAGGACGAGAAGGTAGCGCTGCAGTTGATACCTACACATTCACACAATTTTCAAAACTTAGTGGTTTAGTGCCTTTAGTAGGCGTCAATTCAGGGCGTTGTTTCGCTGGAAACACAGCACTACTTGCCTGCTGTGATGTAATTATCGCAACAGAGAACTCGACTATTGCAATGGGCGGACCAGCCATGATTGAAGGAGGCAACTTAGGTGTTTATACACCGGAAGAAGTTGGACCTATGTCTTTTCAAGTTCCAAATGGAGTTGTCGATATTCTTGTAAAAGATGAAATTGAAGCCACAAGTGTTGCAAAAAAATATTTATCATATTTTCAAGGATCTATTGAAAATTGGGAGGAATCAGATCAAAGATCAATGCGACACATAGTGCCTGAAAATCGTCTACGCATGTACAACATGCGGGAAATAATAAAAACATTAGCCGATAAAGATTCAATCCTTGAAATCAGAGAAAATTTTGGCGTAGGGATTATTACTTGTTTCATTCGCATAGAAGGAAAACCTCTTGGGTTAATCGCAAACAACCCTCATCATCTTGCAGGTGCTATCGACAGTGACGGAGCAGATAAAGGAGCAAGATTCCTTCAATTATGTGATGCTTTCGATCTTCCTGTTATTAGTTTAATGGATTGCCCTGGCATGATGGTAGGTCCTGAAGTTGAAAGAACGGCTTTAGTTAGACATTGTGCACGAATGTTTAACACTGGAGCCAATTTGTCCGTCCCCATGTTTGGTGTCGTCATAAGAAAATCATATGGCCTAGGAGTGCAAGCGATGTGTGGAGCTAGCTCTTTAGTGCCATTTTTCACTGTTGCATGGCCGACAGCAGAATTCGCGGGAATGAATATTGAAGGGGCTGTAAAACTTGGATATCGAGACGATCTTGCTGCCATAGAAAATCCTGATGAAAGAATAGAAGCTTATGAAAGAATGGTTGCTGAAAAATATGAAAATGCTAAAGCGGTAAATACAGCAATCTACTTTGGTATCGATGACGTTATTGATCCTGCAGATACACGGAGATGGATTGCCAACGGTTTACGTAGTCTCCCACCTGTTCCAAAACGGACTAATAAGAAAAGACCCTATATTGATACATGGTAATAATTAATTATTTCCTATTTAAAATTGCTTTATTTTTTCAACAGTCATGTCATCCAAACGCCGAACTAGCTCCACCATAAGTTGTATAGCACCTTCAACATCATCTCGATGGATTACTCCAGTATGACTATGTAAATATCGTGTCGGCACTGTCACATTAATCGCAGGGACACCAGCACCTGTTTTCTGTATAGCTGCACCATCTTGCCCATACCCACTTAAAACATTGAACTGTAAAGGTATATTAAGATCTTGTGCGATATCCACAACTAAATCACGTAAGCGGTTATTAGGTAACATCGAAGAGTCATGGAGGAAAATACCTGGTCCACTTCCAACTAATTCTTGAGCTTCATCAGCAGTAATACCTGGATAGTCTCCAGCGACACCTGATTCTAGAGAGATGCCTATATCCGGAGATACTGCAAATGCACTTGTCTGAGCACCTCTTAGTCCAACTTCTTCTTGTACAGTTGCAACTCCATAAACAGTATTGGGGTGGCCTAATTGCTTTAATCTTTTTATAGTTTGCAGCATTACTGCAACTCCGGCACGATCATCCCAAGCTTTACCCATATATAGGCAATTACCTTCCATTTCTTGAAAAAATGAGGCTGGTGCGATTGCATCACCAGGACGAATATTTAAGCGATCTTCAGCATCTTCTTTTGAACTAGCCCCCACATCGATAAATATGTCATCACGCTTAAATATTTTCGATCGTGCATCTTGAGACATTACATGTGGAGTTTTAATGCCACTCACACCAGGAACTTCACCTTCACGTGTGAGTATAATCCAACGTTGGTTAATCAATGCTTGATCTAACCAACCACCTAAAGGTTGAATTTTTATATATCCTTCTGGGGTGATTCTTCGAACCATTAGCCCCAATTCATCCATGTGTGCAGCAAACATGATGCGTGGAGAAGAAGAATCACCTTTTAATTCTGAGATAACTGAGCCTAATCCATCATTTCCAATTGAATCGACTACTAATTCAAGTTCCTCTCTCACAATTTCTCGTACCGGCCCTTCAAATCCTGTCGGCCCCAGTGCATTTGATAAACGTTCAAGTATTCGACGATTATCATCATGTTCAGCTGTCATCTCTTTTACCTTTCGATATAGACTTAATTAGCACGTCTTCCTCCGTCTACGGGAATTATTGTACCTGTTATATATGAAGCTTCATCACTACATAAATAAACCACTAAGTCCGCTATTTCTTCAGGATCTCCATAGCGTTTTAATGCTGATCTGGCAGCGTATTGTACGTGTACGTCATCAGGATCGTCAGGATTTCTTTGCCTTTCAATTGATCTCATCATTCGAGTTTCGGTAGGACCAGGTGCTACAGCATTTACACGAATACCTTCGGGACCCCATTCAACTGCTGCTGATTTAGTCATCCCTACTACAGCATGTTTACTTGCGCCATAAGCAACCATATCAACAGTAGCACCAAGTCCTGCAGTAGAAGCCGTATTCACAATCACTCCAGAATGTTGTTTTAACATCACCTCGCCTACATATTTTAATCCAAGCCAAACACCCTTAACATTGACCGCAATGACTTTATCAAACATCTCTTCCGGGTATTGTGTTATTGGTTGTATTACACCTTCAATCCCTGCATTATTAAAAAAACAATCTATTCTTCCGAATGTACTAACTGTTGTTGAAACGATCTTCTCCACATCATTAGTAACAGTCATGTCTGCAACAATTTCAATAGCTCTTCCATCATATTGACCTAGTTGTTTCGCAGTATTTTCAAGCGCTTGTTGGTCCATATCAACCCTGACTACTCTAGCTCCTAGCGATAAAAATTTTTGACATGCAGCAAAACCAATTCCTCCGGCAGCACCGGTAACAATTACAATTTTTTCTTCAAAATTTTTCTGCATCAACTCACTCCTAGTTATTCTGATGGAATGAGAATAGACTGCGTACAGTAATCTGACCAGCACTATAAAAAAATATCCCTTGTAAATATGGAGATCTAGCATGAAACAAGCTGTAACAACAAAAAATCCATCTTCATTCGATATCGTAGAATTCGATGAACGAGAACCAGAATCGAATGAAGTGCTGATTAAAATTAAAGCTAGTGGAATTTGTGGCTCAGATCTTCATGCATATCGAGAACCTGAAAAATGGACTGCAGGTCGAGTATTGGGACATGAAATTGCTGGCGAAGTTGAAGCAATTGGCAACAAAGTTACCAGAGTTAAAATAGGTCAGCGTGTAGCATTTCAACCTCGGCTCTTTTGTGGCATTTGTTCATCATGCCAAGGTGGACGAACTGAATTATGCCAAAACGCAGGTGGACTACACGGTGCAACATTTTTTACCAACGGGACCCAATTACCTGGAGGATTTAGACAAACATTAGTTGTACCAGAGGTAAATCTATTTCCTGTTGATGATGATTTAGATTTTGCAATTGCAGCACTGGCAGAACCTTTGTCAGTTGCTGTTCACGGCCATCGTGTAGCAACACAACTTGATCCTACAAGTGCAACTAACGGCGAGAGAGTTGTAGTACTTGGAGCAGGACCGATTGGATTAATGTCTGTGTTTTATGCCAGACAAGCTGGAGCAGGAGAAATCGCTGTAACAGCAAGATACCCCCAGCAAATAGAAGCCGCGAAAATGCTGGGAGCAACACACATCTTCTCGTCAGATGGAGATGGACCAGAGCAATTGGAACACTGGTCCAAACAAAACCCTGTGGACTTTGTCATGGAAACAGTGGGGGGAGCTGCGCAAACCCCAACATTAGCATCACGCATTTCACGTATCGGGGGGAAAATTCTTCTTTTGGGTGTTTTCTCTGGAGATAATCCACTGCCTGCACGAACAATCGTCTCAAAACAACTCAGAATTGCAGGAACCATTTTCTATGGCTATATCGGATTCCACCATGACTATGAAATAGCTACACAACTTCTCAGCTCACATAGAGAAAAAATGGCGAAATTAATCACACACCGTGTGCCTTTAGAAGACGTGGCAAAAGGTATAGAATTGGCAGGAAATAAAAAAAGTGGGTCAATCAAGGTGACCGTTGAACCATACTACTAAAAATTAAAATTTTTAGTAGTATGCATTTCTAGTAAGGAGAATTTTATGGAACAACGACAAATTGGCAATACCGACTTAATTGTTTCTGCAGTAGGTTTTGGGACCTGGGAAATGAGCACTACTGCATACGGAGAAATTGACATTGATGAAGCTGCTTTAGCTGTTAATCAGGCAATCGATGCTGGGATTACATTGTTTGACACTGCCGAAGTATACGGACCTTACCATTCTGAAGAATTGCTAGCAAAAGCACTTGGTGCAAGAAGGAAAGATATTACTTTAGTTACAAAAGTGGGATTTGAATATGACGATACTCCCAAAAATATTGGGAGAAACTCTAAAAAAGGACACATTATTGAACGAACCGAAGCATGCTTAAATAGATTGCAAACTGACGTCATTGACCTGTTGTTAATCCATTGGCCCGATCATGACACTCCATTTGATGAAACAATGCAAGGATTGGAAGAACTTAAAAAAACTGGAAAAATTCGTCACTACGGCGTTTCAAATTTCACAGTTGAAATGATGCAGGAATGTGAAAAAAATGGCTCACTTGCTGCAAATCAAGTTGGGTACCACATGTTTGATCGCAGAATGGAATCAACTGTATTGCCCTATTGTAAGGAAAGCAACACTGGTTTTATGGCCTATGGAAGCCTTGGTTTCGGATTGTTGTCTGGTGCTTTCACTCCTGAAACTCGTTTTGTAGATTGGGATTGGAGAAGTCGTGGTGTTGCATTTGGCCTTCCACTTTTTCAACCAGAAGATTTTAAAAAAGAAATACGTGTAGCAGAGCGCTTAAAAAAATTGGCCTCCGAACACGGCAAATCACTACCACAACTCGCAATCGCGTGGGTACTAGATAATTCTGCAGTTTCCGTTGCGTTAGTTGGGATGAGAAACAAACAAGAATTACAAGAAAATGTTGCAGCAGCAGATTGGCGTCTATCTGATGAAATTAGATCACAAATTGATCAAATATTTGAAGATGAACAAGTCCCTACTTATATCGATGCGGTACAGGCAATTTAAATTTCATGCCGAAGATAATGAAAGCCTAACCACAACCACTCCCATAATAATAAGTGCTATCCCCAAAATAGCCATGGGAGGAAGTGCATCACCAAATATGATGTAGCTTCCTACTGCAACTAGTGCAATACCGCTAGAAGCCCAAATCGCATAAACTGTGCCTACTGGTAAAGATTTAACGATGATCGCCATCAAAGTAATAGCTATTACATAGCCTACTAAAGTCGTTATCGTATAAGGAAGGCGTGAAAATCCATCTGAAGCACGTAAGGATAAAGTTGCTCCAACTTCAACACATATTGCGATAACTAGTAAAAACCAGGCCATATGACGATCAACTTCTTACATATTCAGGTATTATATCACCCGAATCTAAGAAATTTTATCAGAAGATAGATAGGACTATGAATGAAATTTAGTATTTGGCCAGGATCAGCTTCAACGTATGATCAAATAGAATCACTTACAAAACATGCTGAGAAATCGGGATGGGATGGCGTTTGGATAGCCGATCATTTCATGCCAAATCTTGAAGATAATAGTGGTCCTACAGGTGAAGCATGGACTATCTTAGCCGCTTTAGCGGCAACAATTCCCAATATCCGTCTAGGAACTTTAGTTACTGGAAATACATACCGTCATCCTACAATATTAGCAAAACAAGCAGCGCAAGTAGATATCATCAGTAACGGACGTTTAGTATTTGGATTAGGGGCTGGATGGCAAGAAAATGAACATCGTGCTTACGGTATTGAGTTTTCAACTGTAGGAGGCCGTATGCGTCGGCTAGAGGAGGCTGTACAAATTATAAAGAGCTTGTTTTCTAAAGAAAGAACTAATTTCGATGGTGAATTTTATACTTTGCAGGACGCCCCTCTTTCACCTAAACCAATTCAACAAAATGGACCGCCACTTTTGATTGGAGGTGGTGGAGAAAAAGTCACAATGCGTATTGCGGCTCAATATGCTGATGAATGGAACGTATGGGGAACTCCATCCATATTAGCATCAAAGGGTCCTATTTTAGAAGCACATGCGGAAAAACTAGGGCGTGATGTAAATGAAATACATCGATCTGCTCAAGCACTAGTAGTACATAGTGACAATCCAGATGTAATCGAAAAAGCTTTAAAAAATTCTGAACGACAAACGATTGCAGGAAATTCTGACCAGTTGTGTGCAATCATACAAGAATATATAAATGTTGGAGTGTCCGAATTTATATTGCCAAATTTCAACCTAGGATCATCTTTGGATCAACAAATTGAAGCTTATGATAAGTTCATGGAAGAAGTCGCCCAGCACTTCAAATAACTAATCACCAAGTGCTTCTGAAATATCTTGAATAAGATCTGCAGATAAAGGTTTAACAATTTCTAAGCATGATGAACAATCAGGCAGTGATGGTGCACCTGTATCATGCAATCGAGTTCTAGTTGGGCCACTTAAAAAAATCCCACAAAGTGTTACCGCACTATCAATCTCAAAAACTCTTTCAGCGGGATCTATTTCTTGAGGATTTTCCAACTCAACCCAATGCCAATCTTCAGAAAAATCTTCGAGTAATTTTGCAACAATTCGCATACTTGTCCCTTAGCTTCTGCATAAATGGTACAATAGTATTTCCATAAGACTATTAATTCATTTAATGTTGTGTCTAAATAATAAGTTGACGAATTGAAAGGAACTTTTATGCCGATCGTGGATTTTTCACTTGAAGGTAAGGTAGCTATCGTAACTGGAGGTAGTAGAGGCATTGGAAAGGCCATTGCAATTGGTTTGGCCGAAGCTGGAGCAAACATCAGTATTGCTGCAAGAAAACCTGAATCATTGGAAGAGGCTGTCCAAGCTGTGGAACAAACTGGACAGAAAGCTATCGGTATAGCAACTAATGTTCGAGATATGGAATCAATTCAATCATTAGTGAATGAAACACAAAATCAATTAGGCAGAGTCGATATACTCGTAAATAATGCCGCAACAAATCCTTTAATGGGACCAGTTGATAATGTTGATGAGCGTGCTTGGGATGTTGTAATGAACACCAATGTAAAATCTGCTTTTTTTCTCTCAAAACTCTGTCGTGAAGCAATACAACAGCATGGTGAAGGTGGCTCAATAATTAATATTAGCTCTGTTGGTGGACTAAGAGCTTCGGTACAATTACCGATATACTCAGTATCCAAGGCAGCAATCATTATGATGACTCAAGTTTTAGCTGCACAATGGGGAGATGACAATATTAGAGTTAATTGTATCGCACCAGGATTGATAAAGACTGATTTTTCACGTGCCCTGTGGGATGGTAATGAAGCAAAAGGAATCCAAGATGGTGGTGTAGCATTGGGTCGTTTTGGATTGCCAGAAGATATGGCTGGGGCAGCAGTTTATTTAGCAAGTGATGCAAGTTCTTTTGTTACAGGACAAACGATGGTACTTGACGGTGGAGGTATTTTATAATTGTGACAGTGAAGTTATTTATTTTTTGTAAGTGAGTTAAATCAACTTCTCTGCGCAAAACATTGCTCTATGCTAAAATTATGTACAACAGAAAGATGGGCGGGCGACATTGCAATCACTAACATATCAAAGAGCTACAAGCATTGGTGAGGCTGTTAGCTTACTCCAAAATGGAGGAGATACAGCTAGAGTACTAGCAGGTGGAACCGATCTAATCGTTCAAGCAAGAGAACGGAAAAGGGACGTCTCACTTCTCGTAGATGTAAAACATATACCTGAGTTAATTGGAATTAGCTATAATGCCAATAATGGATTGGTCATTGGTGCTGCAACCCCGCTTTATCAAATATATGGAAACGAAGATATAAAAAATTTCTACCCTTCCATAGTCGAAGCTTCAAGCGTGATAGGAGGTACAGCAATTCAAGGTCGTGCGAGCCTTGGTGGAAATCTTTGTAACTCATCTCCTGCTGGAGATTCGCTCACAGCAATGATGGCTATCAATGCAACAGCACATATAGCAGGACCCCAAGGAGAGCGTGATGTTCCTGTAGAAGGTTTTTTTACTGGCCCTGGGCGTAATGTTTTAGAATCTGGGGAATTTGTAGTCAATATCCATGTTGCACCTCATCAACCTGGTACTGGTGAGGCATGGCAACGATTTATACCTAGGAATGAAATGGATATTGCCGTTGTTAATTGTGGTACATACTTAGCTCTAGAAAATGATGTCATAACTGATGTTAGAGTTGCCTTAGGTGCAGTTGCTGCTACACCAATCATGGTTCCGGATATATCAGAAATTTTGATAGGAAAAACATTAAACGACGAAACCATCGATATGGTAGCTGACGCAGCTAGCAAAGCGGCTACACCGATTGAAGATATGCGTGGTTCCGTTAAGCAGAGAAAACATCTTGCAGGTGTTCTGACAAAACGAACTCTTTCAATAGCTGCTGAAAGAGCTCAATCCTAACTTACAAGTACAATTGAAATGAGGAAGATATGGCAAAAATAGTTCTTAACACAATCATCAATGGTGAAAATCGTGAGTTTTTAGCAGATGAAAGAGATAGCTTGTTAGAAGCACTTCGAGAACGCCTAGGTTTAATGGGTGCAAAAGAAGGTTGCAATAATGGGAACTGCGGTGCTTGCGCAGTAATTATGGATGGACGTCTAGTTAACTCATGTTGTGTTATGGCGGCTGAAATTGAAGGGGCTGAACTAAATACAATTGAAGGTTTAGCTGATGCTGACTCATTACATCCTTTACAAGAAGCTTTTCTTGAAAATGCTGCCTTACAATGTGGAATCTGTACACCAGGATTCTTAATGGCTTCAAAAGCACTTCTTGATGAAAATCCAGATCCAAATGAAGAAGAAATCCGATGGTGGTTAGCTGGTAACTTATGTAGATGCACTGGATATGACAAAATCATTCGGGCAGTACAAGATAGTGCAAAGCGAATAAACTCCTCTTCATAAGGGTATTACTTTTCTTCATTATAGATAATTTAGGGGATTAAAATGGTTGCACCAGAAAAAGATAAAGATACATACAAAGTCATTGGAACACGCCCTGTCCGACCAGACGGAACAGACAAAGTCACAGGACGTGCAGCGTATGCTGCAGATACACAAATGACTAACTTATTGTATGCGCAAGTTTTGAGAAGTCCTCATGCACATGCAATAATTAAATCTATTAATACATCCAAGGCACTTGCACTTCCTGGGGTAAAGGCGGTCATTACAGCAGCAGATCTACCCGATACTGATAGCGATAGCACACAAAAATTACTCGATAACGTCATTGCATCGAACAAAGCACTTTATCACGGACATGCAGTCGCTGCAGTTGCTGCTATTGACGTGCATATAGCAGAAGATGCACTAGATTTGATCGAAGTCGAGTATGAGATACTTACTCCAGTAACTGACGTACGTGAAGCAATGCTCTCGGATGCACCGATACTTCATCCCGATCTCCGAACCAGCATACAAGCAACAAATGTAGATACAGCGACAGATATTGAAACAAATATTGCACTTCATTTGAGACAAGAACGTGGTGATATAGAAAGTGCATTTGAAAATTCAGATGTAATAATCGAACGAGAATTCGAAACAAGCTGGTTTCATCAAGGCTATATTGAACCACACAGTGCAACTGCTTTCTGGAGCCATGATGGACAAATTACAATCTGGAATAGCAGTCAAGGACCTTTTGTTCAAAGGGATAATATCGCTCGATTGTTAAATTTAACTACTCAAGACATTACGGTAATACCTCAAGAAATTGGCGGAGGTTTTGGTGGTAAAATTCCTGTTTATTTAGAACCGATTGCTGCTGTTCTATCCAAAGTCACTGCACAACCAGTGCGGCTAACCATGACAAGAGAGGCTGTTTTTCAATCTACTGGTCCTACATCTGCTACTTATAACCGAATAAAACTTGGAGCAAAACATGACGGAACCATCGTTGCAGCTCAAGCATATTTAGCTTTTGCAGCAGGGGCCTTTCCAGGATCACCTATTAATCCAGGGGTGAGCTGTGCATTCGGGCCGTATTATTTTGAAAACCAACTCATTGATGGCTTTGACGTTGTTACAAATGCACCAAAAAGTGCTGCTTATAGAGCACCTGGAGCACCAGCCTCTGAATATGCTGTAGAGTCCACAATCAATGAATTAGCAGAACGCCTTGAAATGGACCCCATGGAATTAAGAATCAAAAATGCCACATCTGAAGGAAAACCAAATTCCGCAGGAGCTCCATTCCCACGTATAGGTGCGAAAGAAGTTATGGATGCAGTAAAAAATCATCCTCACTATAATTCTGAACTTCAAGGAGATGATGTAGGTCGTGGTGTTGCATTGGGGTTTTGGCATAATGCTGGATTAGAGTCAGGGTCGTCTGCGACTATCAATTCAGATGGGAGTGTTTCTTTATCCGTTGGCTCGGTTGATATCGGTGGTACACGTGCATCACTTGCTATGCAATTAGCTGAAACCCTCTCCATTACTTACGAACAAATTAAGCCTCACGTCGCAGATACTGATTCTGTACCTTTTACTCATGTAACTGGTGGAAGTAGGACTACTTTTGCAGGAGGTTGGGTAGCATATGAATTAGGCGTAGAATTACGTGAGAAAATGCGCCAGCGTGCTGCAGATGTTTGGGATGTTGATGTTGAAGAAGTTCAATATACAGATGAGGCAATCATTAAAGTTGATTCTGATGCGGAGAAGACATTTACTTTCTCTGAATTAGCAAAAAAAATGGCTACGACTGGTGGACAAATATCTGCTACTGTCAGCATAAATAAAACTAGTCAAGGCCCAGCTTATGCGGGACACATAGTCGATATAGAAGTAGATAAAGATACAGGAAAAGTAACAATCCTAAGGTACACTGCGATCCAAGATGTTGGAACAGCTATTCACCCTTCATATGTAGAGGGACAAATTCATGGTGGAGTTGCTCAAGGTCTAGGGATGGCACTGACTGAAGAATATTATTACGACGATGATGGACATCTCGTAAATAGTAGTTTCCTTGATTATCGTATGCCAACTGCACTAGATTTACCGATGATAGACACTGAACTTGTGGAGGTCCCTAATCCTGGTCATCCTTACGGAGTCAGAGGTGTTGGAGAAGTTCCTATCGTTCCGCCAATGCCAGCGATTCAACAGGCAATAACAGATGCTACAGGTCTACATATTTACCAAATGCCAATATCACCTCGAATATTACTTGAGGAGTTGTTAGAGTCGGAAAATTTGTCTAGCAATGGGCAGGGTACCGGTGAAGGAAGGTTCTAATCCTTTATATATTTATCAAGTTTCAGAACTACCCTAGATAGAGTTTGCTTTGGCATTAGTTCATATCCCTACACATATGCAACATGCAACAGGTGGAGTAGCTACTATAGAAGTTTCTGGTCAAAAATTGGGACAATTAATTGATTCACTTATCAAACAAAATCCTCTTCTTGAAAAAGAACTATTAATTGACGGTGTAATCCGGTCTGATATTGCCATAGCAATCGATACTGAAATTACCGAAAATGGTTTGCTTGAAAAAGTAAAAGAAAATTCACAAATATTTTTCATCCCCGCACTTGGCGGTGGATCTACCAAATGATGTTTCTTTCCTCGGATAGATGTATTAATTGGTAGATTCCTTGCATTTGCAAAAAACTACAAGTATGCTCCGAACATAGGTAAGATTATTGTTAATGTGGATAAGCATTTATACAATTGTTGACATCTGGGGAAATTAATGAACGAGCATAACTTCAAGGACTTAACCCACCAAAATAGCCTTCACCGATTCTTAAATATCGATTTTAACAATGCTGACTCTGAAACTGTAGCAGAAATCCTCTCAGCAATTTTTGATGCTGTATCATTGTCACGTGAAGATCGAGTGCAATTGTTGGGAAGTGCACTTGTAATGGAAGCCTTGCGACCGCACTGGGTAGATGGGAATAGCCCAGGTACTGCTCACAGAATTTTACGTTCCTCAGATCCAGAATTGGCGGCGACAGTCGAAGCCATTGCGCCGATGCTTCTTAGTCGCGCTGAATCAAAAGAAAATGCACGAAGAGCTGTAAAAGCTGTAGAGGAATTATTAAGTAATTAGTCTTTGCTATCTGCGAGAAATGTACGAATTTGATTTACAATAGTAATTCCATTATTAATAGACTTTACATCATGTACTCTAACCACGTGAACTCCTTCAAACGCACAAAGAACATTAAATGCTAAAGTTGCATCAATTAATTCTGGAATATCTTGACGTTTTCCATACCCAAGTAATTCTGCAAGAAAACCTTTTCGAGAAGCAGAAATCAATACTGGTCGACCTAAATTTACAACATTTTTTAGACCATTAAACATTTTTATATTGTCAAAAAGTGACTTACCAAATTCAAATCCTGGATCAATCCACACTTGGCCAGTTCCTAAATTCTCTAACTCCAATGCCTTATTTTCAAGAAATGTAATTACCTCATCATTAATGTCACCATATTCCTGATTGACATCGTAGTGCATTCGAGGCTCTCCTCGCATATGCATTACACAAACTGGGACAGCATTTTTAGTTGCGACCTCTATCATTTCATTTTTCCGCAATCCACTAACATCATTCAATAAGTGCACACCGGCATCGATTGCCGCATCAGCAACTTCAGGATTCCAAGTATCAACTGATGTAAGAATGCCTTCCTTAGAAATCTGAGAAATCGCATTGCAAACACGATCTATTTCCTCAGAAGTACTTAATTGCTCAGCTTTAGAAGAAGTAGAGACAGCTCCGATATCAATTATATCAGCTCCATCATTATGCAATTGAATCGCTCTATCCAAAATTTTTTCTTCCCGAAATATTGATTCATGGATGGGTGAATCATTAGAAACATTAAGAATTCCCATCAAAATTGTACGATTTGTGCAATCAATAACTCTATCGTGGAAAATCAATTTCATTATTATTTATTACTCTCTAATAATTCAGTAATTTTAATTTTTGTATCACAATTTACCTTGGATGTTAATAATAATTCTAGGCCTAAAATAGAATATAATTTTCGCAATTCGGGTTCAGCTTCAAGCACTTTTAAATGTGCTTCTACTGTTTGGCAGTCACCTCTAATAATTGGCCCAGTTATCGCATCGACAAAAGTATTTTCAGTTAAATTGTCAATACTTGAGCGCATAATGTTTTGCAAAGCTATTTTCCCTTCACTAGCAGACAATCCTGAGCTCACCCAAGCACGACTTGCGGCTGACAGCAAAGCAACAACATAATTACTAGCAAAAACGGTAGCAGAATGGTACAAAGCCCTATCGATATTTTCTAACCGAACTGAAGAGGATCCTAAAGATCGCACGACATCTAATAGCCAAATATCTAAGGGCGGTTCTGACTCGATACCACAAACAATATTGTTAAATCGAGCTATGGATTGTGAAGGAGTGTCATTTTTCAGAAAAGTTTGTATAGGATGTAAACATCCAACATGTGCCCCACTTTTTTTAGCTACAAATAAAACTTCCAAATCCAAAGTACCACTTAAGTGAATAACTGCCTGTTGAGAATGCCATGATAATGATGACGCCAATTCTGATACATATTCATCAGGAACAGCCAAAAAAACTACTTCACATTTTTGAATTAAGTGATCTACTGTTGTTGAAGAGACTGTAGAGAAGAGGGAAGATACTTTATCTGCATCTTTAATTTGACGACTCGCAATCATTTCCACGTTATAGCCAGTAGCTAATAATGCAGGTACAAGTGCACTACCTAATTTGCCAGCTCCCACAATTCCAATACTAGACTTCTTATTGAATACCATCTTGATACTCCTCTACTATTATTATACCGAGAACTGTAATAATCTCAGTTCAACAACTTTCTCCATGAATTTGAGAACTGTAGGATAAAAATGGATAAGCTTGCAATTGATGGCGGAGATTCAATCTATAAACAGCCATTTCCAATTCGTCCTAAAACTACGCCGGCAAGTGATTTAAACCCCAGTCAGTTACTACAAAAAGAATTTTCTGATTACCTTAATATCGACCCTAAACAGATAATAATAGCTGAATCCTACGAATTAGCATGTCAAGAGATAGTCAGATCATTCGAGCAATATGGTGAAGGAATCGAAAATATTTTGCTCCCCATAATAGGCACCAATCGGATATCAAAAAATATTGGGAACTTAAATATCAACCTCCATTTTGGAGATGTTGATGCAGAAACAGGGAATATTAGCTCGCGGGCAATTGCAAATTCCTTCACAGAAAACACACATGTACTAATTTGTAAGCATAATTTTGGTCATCCAGTCAACTTTGATGAAATATCAATGATCACACAATCACATAAATGTTTAATCATTGAAGATGCATCTGCAAGTATTGGAGCAACTTACAAAAATATGAAAACAGGATTATTAGGAGATATAGCAATTTTCGGTTTTGGAGAAAGCCATCTTTTACATGCCGAAGGACACCACGGAGCTGTGGTGGTGGTCAAAAACTTGGAAATAGCTAATATTCTATATACTAATTTGGAATTTCCCAGTAAAGAAACGAGCCAATTATTACTCGCAGAATTTAGAAATAGGGAAATTGAATTACTTAATAGACGTAGGCTTGCCTGGGAATTGGATCTAGAACTTCGAAATTTCAAAGGCATACGTAGAATGGAACATGCCAACAACATCAAACATTCATATGACAAGTATGTGTTGAGAGTTAGAAGTCTACTATGGAAAAGAGACTTAGAAGATACGATTAATGCACTTCTGGCAGAAGGTATTCAATGTGAAATTGCATACCCAGTGTTTAACAATTCCAACGAAAATCTATCAACTAAAGAAAATAACCACCCTTCCGACGAATACCCCGTTGCTACAAGATTAGCAAAAGAATCTATCGCTCTCCCATTGCATACAGGAATGAATTATCTTGATATTGAAAAAATATTGACTGCTCTGCGAAAAATAGAATCTGCCAGTATTTAATCAACAAACATAGAAAGCTAACAATGGAAACACAAGATAACACCATTGAATTAATTCCAGCATTAGTAGCAGTAGATTTTTCTTCTGAAAAATTAAGTATCCGACTAACTTCAATTGATTTTGAAATTATTTGTACAAATAATTGGCTTATGCCGAAGTTAGAATCTGAAAACGATTGGTCCTGGGAAATCGGAGGAAGAATTGCTACATCATTTATACAAAATAAAAAACCTTATTACGCTCTAGCAATTGCCATAGGGTGCCCAGGGACAGTAGATAGTAGCAGTGGAGTTATTAGTGATTCTAGAAATAATCATACCTTCCAAGGATTTCATATCACTGACACAATCAAAAGACACATTGATACTCCAGTAGCTGTTGTTGATCGAACACAAGCTATTTTTCAAGGAGTTATTAAACAACAATATGATAACGACACACTATTCGTAAGCTTTGAAAACGACTTCTGTATATCTATTGCTAACGTCAGTGGTTTATATTTCCCAGTAGAACTTTTTCAATTTCGTGAAAGTTCTACTACTTGTGATATTGTCATAGATAAGGATAACATTAGTAAAAAACTGTTCGAAATCTGTGATTCTCTAGGAATAAAGGAAGTTCTCCTTTATTCAGAAAAAGAACTTCCCTTAGTACATGATGTCTCCAATATTATGAGCGAATATGACCTAGAAATTGATACGATCCTACCAAATTCTGTAGAGAACGTAGCACTTGAAGGATTGATCGATATCGCCGCAATTACATCATTTGAAAATCAAACAATCATTTTCAAATAGCTTATTAACCAGAATATCTCGTAGCAAGTGGAAGGCGTCGATCTCGACCGAAGGCCCGTGGTGTAATTTTCACACCAGGGGGTGATTGCCGTCTTTTATATTCATTCCGGTTGATCATATCAATTACATTACGAACAATTTTTTTATCAAATCCTCTATTAACTATCGCTTCTAATGAAAGGTCTTCTTCAACGTAAGCCTCAATAATTGGGTCTAAAATATCATATTCTGGCAATGAATCAGTATCCAATTGATCGGGGCGTAATTCAGCAGAAGGAGGTTTATCAATAGAGTTTTGAGGTATAACGTAACTAAGTGTATTTCGATATTTTGCAAGTTCCCAAACCATTGTTTTAGGAACATCCTTAATCACAGCAAAACCCCCAACCATATCGCCGTATAATGTTGCATAACCACACGCGTATTCAGATTTGTTTCCAGTAGTTAGTACTAATGACCCCGATTCCTTATTAGAAAGAGCCATTACTAACATACCTCTGATCCTTGATTGCAAATTTTCTTCTGCAGTATTTGGAGGGAGATCTTTAAATTCATTTTCCAAACTAGATAATGCTTCCTCATGAATTTTTTCTATGGGAATTGCTGATAATGGAATCGCTAAATTTTTCCCAAGTTCTTCCGCATCTGTAATAGAGCCATCGGAGGAATATCTTGAAGGCATTGATAAACCTCTAACGCAGGATGAACCAAGTGCATCTACTGCTATCGCAGCAACTAAGGCCGAGTCGATACCTCCTGAAAGAGCCACCCATACACTAGTGAACCCACTTTTCTTCACATAATCACGAGTACCTAAAACTAATGCATCATAAATTTCAGCAATTTTTTCTTTTCGACCTTTTGAAGAAGTAACCAAATTACTTTTTTGACTTAACGCAGTATTGGAAATTAATATCGGAGTTTTTTTTGGGGTAGACAATGCAACTCTTCGTAGACGAGATTCATGCAATTGCTGTTGTGCTATTTCATTAACAGCAATGTCAACAATCAGTAAGTCATCGCACATTGATGCGGCACGGTCTATAACATTACCTTTAGCATCTACAACTATTGAATTACCATCAAAAACCAAGTCATCCTGTCCACCAACCTGGTTCACATACGCAATTGCAACAGTATTATCCGTTGCACGAGTAGAGATCATTCGTTCACGATATTCTGTTTTTCCGGAATGAAAAGGAGATGCATTCAAATTTAAGATTATTTGAGCACCTTCTAAGGATAATTGCCTAACCGGGCCTTCTGGATACCACATATCTTCACATATCGTAACTCCAATCAATACACCTCCAATTAAAAACATTTCAGTTGAATCACCTGCATGGAAATATCTCTCTTCGTCAAACACACCATAGTTAGGTAACATTTGCTTGTGATATACACCTTGAATTTTTCCTTCAGAAAGTACAGCAGCAGAATTATAGAGATACTGATTAAAATCAAGACAACCAACTACTAAAGGTGGTAAAGAATTTGCTTGTTCAGCTAGAAATTGAAGTTTCGACATTGCTTCATCAATAAACGGGCGTCTTAATAATAGATCTTCAGGTGGATAACCAGTTAATGCTAATTCAGGAAAAATAACTACATCTGCGCCATTTGCTTTAGCAGTCGTTGCTGAATCCAAAATGAGTTGAATATTAGAATCAAAATCTCCTACAGTCGTATTTAACTGAGCAAGAGCTACACGAAGGTTTTCCATAACTTTGTTCCTGATTAAGCTTTGTGTATAATTTACACAAAGTGTACAAATACAGCGTATCCATGTAGGTACCCATTCGTCAATCCTCTATCGAAACTAATTATAAAATTCAATATCTACGAAATCGAAGTTATCTGATCTAGGTATGTTTCACCGTTTTTCATAACAAATTTTACTGCAGCACCTTTTTCTAAAATACCAATATCATCAAGAGGGTTACCTTGAACCAAAATTAAATCTGCATTTTTACCTGTTTCTATAGTCCCTATTTCTTTATCAAGCCCAAGACATTCAGAAGCATTTTTAGTCGCCGAAACTATAGCTTGCAGTGGAGTCATCCCCGTTTGGGTAAGACATATAATCTCTTGTGCATTATTTCCATGAACCCAACCTCCAGCATCTGTACCCGCAACTACTTTTACTCCAGCTTCTATGGCCATCTGAACACTTCGAATATGATGTTCTTTCATATCGGCAGCCCGTTTTTTTCCATGTGGAGTTCCTGATTGTTGATGAAATACGTATACACTAAATGTCGGAGCGAAGAAAATCTCTTTCTCTACCATAATCGACAGAAGTTCGGGATCTTCATCTAAATATGCACCATGCTCTATGGAATCAACTCCAGCTTCAATTGCACATCGTAATCCAAGACCACCTAGTGCGTGACACATTACTTTCTTACCAAGTTGATGGGCTTCAGTAACTATTGCATTTATTTCATCAATACCAATAATCATATCTTTTGGGCCAAGCCCAGCTTTTGAGCTTGCACCTCCAGTAGTAGCAAATTTAATTACATCAGCACCTGCATGAACCATTTCTCTAACTTTATTCCGCATGCCTTCAATACCATTAGCTACTCCTGAAGGCAAATTAGGATCTGGAGCACTAGGGTTCGTATAGCCAGAAATGCTAGTTTCTTCACCTACACCACCGGTAGGTGAAATTATACTTAATGAAACTTGTAATCGAGGGCCAGGTATAAGTTTTTGATCAACAGCATCTCTAAATCCAGCATCAAGACCTCCAGCATCTCTTACTGTAGTATAACCACTAAGCAATGTTTGATTTAGAACAGATGCAATTCGCATGTGGCGAGTACTTCGACGTTCATCAAGCCCCCACCGACCAGCGGTATCATAGCCAAAATAAGCAAGATGATCATGACAATCTATCAGGCCAGGAAGGAGGCTCATACCTGTACCATTAATTACTTCAGCACTATTAGGAATTGTAATTTTTTCAGTATTACCTATAGCTTCTATAATATTTTCATTGATTATAACTGCTACATTATCAACCGGGGGATTACCTGTCCCATCGATCAAATTTACATTTTTTATAACTTTCATAATGCCCTCCTTCAAATTAATGATAGAAATGAAGTAACTCTGCTTGTCCTATCTCAACTACCTCCAGTAATCTCTAATACTGTCCCAGTAATATAACTGGCATCATCCGATGCTAAAAAAACAACTGCCTTAGCAACTTCCTCTGGTTTTCCTGCTCTTCCTAACGGAATAGCGCTGTTCATATTTCGTTGTGTTTCTTCATTTAAAACCTCATATCGTTCTCGAACGCGGGCACCTTGCTCTGTCACGATAAGACCAGGCATTACTGCATTAACGTATATTCCATTGGGTCCCAAATCTTTAGCTAATTGATTTGTTAGACCGATAATTCCAGATTTAGCTGCAGCGTATGGAATACGTGCTCCAGTAGTAGTCAGATCGCCAAAAGTTCCTTTCGATGTATAAGAAGATAAATTGACAATTTTTCCGTAATTTTGTTCCTTCATATATGGAACTACCGCTTGAGAACAAAGAAATGTAGCACTCAAATTTAAAGATAGTTGATCAATCCATATGTGCTCGGGAACTTCCTCAATATCCTTAATAGCAATGTTCCCGCTACCTCCAGCATTATTAACTAAAATATCTACCCGCCCAAATTCAGCTATTGCACCTTTAACCATCTGTTCTACTTGTTCAATCACAGTTACATCGGCGACCATATGCAAAGATTGTTGGCCTATATTTCTTATTTCTTGTGCAACATCTGATATCTTTTTATCTTGTATATCTGAAACAACCACACACGCACCTGCCGATGCTAATTCAAGTGCAATGGATCTCCCAATTCCTTGAGCAGCACCGGTCACTATTGCAACTTTTCCTTTTAGTTTCATGGCTGGCCTCTCCAAAAAATTATCAACAACAATAATTTTATACAGGTAGTTATAAAAAGCACAGTATATATAGCATTATGACTAATTTATTGATATCGAATAAAACTTTAGAGAGCTATTAAGGTTTGATCAAACATGTAAGATTTGTTCCAACAGGAATTTAGCTGCGTGACCACCAGTAGCAGGATCAACTCCACCTAAGGCATCAGTAGGATCATTACGGAATAAATAAAGTAAACCAAATAAGATACATGTAGCTAATACAGCACCGATTACAAACATTTGAGTTAGAATCCGTGCTTCATACTTCAGATGCATAAAAAGTGCCACTACAGCAACAAATTTAATGAGAGATAAGAAAAGTAGTATAGGAATTAGTAAAGCACCTAACTCAACATATGAGGCAATTAGTTCAACAATGGTTATAACAGTAAGGATTAACCCGATTTTTATGTAATCGCGAGGGGTAAGGGGAGAGCCATGAGATTCCGTACTATGAGCATCAGTAGACATGATAATTCATTACATCCTTAATCTGTTGGAATGAGGTAAATAATCGTAAAAATTACGATCCATACAATATCAACAAAATGCCAATATAAACCGGCAATTTCTAAATTAAGTCCTGCATCCTTACCCAAACCATTTCTTCTTGTCGAACCAATTAGTAATGAAACTAGGTAAATCACACCTATACCAACATGCGTACCATGTAAGCCAGTCAATACATAAAATGAAGAACTAAATTGGTTGGTAGATAGATAAAGCCCGTGATGGACAAATTCAGTAAATTCCACTACTTGGAAGCCTAAAAAAATCAAGCCCAGTACGATCGTAGCAAGCAAATTAAGTTTCATCATAAGAAACTCTTTATGTTGAGCACCATAAACTGCCAATACCATAGTCACTGAACTCATCAACAAAACGAAAGTACTTGCAGATGTGATAGGTATATTTAGAAGATCTCCAGGAAGAGGACCGACTAGAGACTCACCTTGATATATAAGATACGTAGAAATAAGAGAACCAAAGAACAAACATTCAGAAGCTAAAAAGATCCACATCATCAACATGCGATTATCTACGCCGGTAGATGTATGATGTTCTGCGTGTGTTATTGCTTCACTCACTACACTACTCCTATACCTATCAACAATTATACAATAACTTTTACGTAACTAATCAATGGGTTCTAATACCCAGCCCCAAATAGAATAAATCACTACTGCCACACCTAAACCAGTCATAGCTAAGTGTGACAAGGCTCCAATCCCGATTAAGGCAACACCAAAACCCATAATCAATGGCATGTACGAAGGTGGTGGTAAATGAATATGGTTTTCCTCTGGTGGCTCTGGTTGTTGAATATTGTTGTCCCGGTCATACCATAATGGATCACGATCGCGTACTTCGGGGATTACATCGAAGTCATGTTCCGGTGGAGGAGAGGATGTTGCCCACTCTAAAGTTGCTCCATCCCACGGGTTGTTTCCTGCTGTAGGTTCTTGCCGCATAGTTTTGAAAAAGTTGAAGATAAATACCAAAATTCCAAAAGCAAGAATATACGAACCAATCGTAGCTACCATATTCCAAGCATCCCAGCCAAAGCCAGAATCATACGTATATACCCTACGTGGCATACCCGATAAACCTAGGAAATGCATCGGGAAAAAAGTAATATTCATACCTAAGAAAAGTAACCAAAAATTAATTTTGCCTAATGTTTCGTTCAAAAACCTACCAGTCATTTTGGGAAACCAGTAATAAATACCAGCAAAAATTCCCATTATCGCACCACCGAAGAGAACATAGTGAAGATGTGCAACAATGAAGTATGTATCTTGTTGCTGCGTATCAATTGGAGGGGAACCATGCATCACACCAGAAATACCACCAATTGTAAAAAGTGCAATAAAAGATACCGAGAAATACATAGCTGTAGTAAATCTTATTTGCCCACCATACATAGTTCCTAACCAGTTAAAAATCTTAATACCTGTAGGGATACCGATAGCCATTGTGCTAGCAGAAAATACAATCTTAGGAACGGTATCTAGTCCCGTAGTAAACATATGATGGGCCCAAACAGCAAATCCCAAGACAGCAATAGCAACCCCTGCGAAAACGATCGCTGCATATCCAAAGAGAGGTTTTCGTGAAAAAACAGGCAAAATTTCAGAAATTATACCCATAGATGGAAGAATCAGTACATAGACTTCAGGGTGACCAAAAACCCAGAATAAATGCTGCCATAAAATCGGGTCACCGCCTTGAGCAGGAGAAAAGAAATTAGTAGCAAAATTCCTATCAAAATAAAGCTGTACCAAAGCAACTGTGATTACTGGAAGGGAAAGTATCAGCAAAAAATTTACTACAATTGTCATCCACATAAAAACAGGTAAGCGCATCATAGTCATTCCTGGTGCACGCATATTAATTATGGTTACCGCAAAATTAAGTGATGCCATCAAGGAAGATAATCCTAGAACAGCTAACCCCACAGAATAAAAATCCATCGCTCGGCCCACAGAATAATCTTCAGAACTCAACGGTGCATATGCGAACCAGCCTCCATCAGGAGCACCACCGAAAATAAAACTGCTCGTAAGAATCAATGCACCTGAAAGGTATATCCAATATGACAACGCATTCAAACGAGGAAATGCCACATCACGTGCACCAATCATTAACGGAATGAAGTAATTAAAGAACGAAGCACCCATAGGCATAATTGCTAGGAAAATCATAGTCAACGCATGCATAGTAAAGAGTTGATTATATAATTCTGCATCCAACACTGTTCCATTAGGAACGGCAAGTTGAGTTCGAATTAACATTGCTTCAATCCCACCTAGAAGAAAGAATGAAAATCCACTTACACCGTACAACACACCAATTTTTTTATGATCAACAGTAGTCAACCAATCCCATACACCAGATTTCTGATGTGATTGTGACATTGAAGCTGTGGCTGTGGCCATCTGTATTTCCTTACTAAAATAACTTCAAAAAATTACTGAAGCTCCTGCAAATAGGCAACTATCTGACTAATTTGTTCATCACTTAATGCAAGCGCCGGCATCAGAGAACCAGGTTTAACTTCTGGGGGATTTTTTATCCATTTTGACAAATTTTCAGCATTGTTCTCCATAGTAACGGCCGCAATATGACTCCTGCTACCAACATGTGTCAAATCAGGGCCCAACACACCAGCGGCAGTAGTCCCCCTAATCATATGGCATGCAGCACAAAGCGTAGTCGCTATTTTTTCTCCAGCTTGAGCTTCTGCACTCACAGCCGGTTGTGCTTCTTGAATTTGATTTGCTACCCAAGCATCATAAACTTCTTGAGTTTCAACTATTACACGGAACCTCATATTTGCATGTGACGTTCCACAATATTCAGCACATTGTCCCCAATATTCACCAGTTTCATATGGAGTAAACCAAAGATGATTATTATGGCCAGGAACCATATCGACTTTTCCAACTAACTGTGGAATCCAAAAAGAATGGATAACATCATCAGATCTCAATTCAATACTCACAGGTTGACCAACTGGAATGTGCAATTCATTAGCAGTAACTAAATTTTCTGTAGGATATTCAAATTCAAACCACCACTGATGACCAGTCGCTACAATATCCAAAGAATTAGCTGGGGGATCACCTTCAGTTTCTAAAATTACTTGGAAACTTGGAATTGCTATCGCTACCACAATAACAATCGGAATCAAAGTCCAAATAATCTCCAAACGTGTATTGCCATGGAATTGCTGCGCAGGGGGGGCACCAGGCCTTTCTCTAAAGATAAGGCTGAAAGCCATAGTAAGGGTAAGAACCCCTACCATAACAATACCTGCTAGAACCCACACAAACATGTACACGTCATGAATACTTTCAGTGTTATCTGATTTAGGGTTAAAAGTAGTTTGTAAATGTGATTCTGAGCCTTCAAAAATAATCCACAACACCCAAGTGATGGCAAGCACAACCACAAGTGATATCAACGTCAAAACAATAGATCTAGGTGAAAATCTCAAACATTTCCTCCAGGAAAGCTAGGCCCTAATAATTTCCTTGTCTTACTAAAATATGAAAAAGTCACTTCTATGACAAATAACTAAGTAAAATTTTATATACTTAATTCATAGTACTGTCTCTTTTATGAAACTTATTCTTACTTATACCATTTGAACACCCTTCAAACACGACGTAGCCTTACAAATATGAAAATTTATTCTTCAAATATATTTGTCGTCATAATCCTTGGTGGAATCGCTCTTTTAATCATAGCGAGTATGGGGATTGCCATGATTAAAAATGTCGGCAGTGAAAGATCTGGAGTTATAAAAAGTAATATTGAAACTGGGGCAGATTTTTTCTTACAAGATCTTTCGGGAAAAACATTTCACTTAGCCGAACATTCATCAAAACCGATCTTTCTTTATTTTTGGGCAAGCTGGTGTGCACCTTGTAGAGATGAGGCACCAATAATTCAAAAAATTTGGCCAGAATATGAAAGAAAAGGTTATCTGTTTGTAGGAGTTAATGTTTGGGATTCAGAAGAAAAGGCTCGTAAGTTTGTTAATGAGTATGATATCAATTTCCCCATAGTAATAGATGAAGGAAACACATACATTGACTACGGTGTTTACGCATTACCAGAAGCGTTCTTCTTAAGCAAAAACTTAAAAATAGACGCCAAATATATTGGTTCATTATCAGAAGATCAATTAAGGGGTCGTCTTGATAAAATCAAAAAATAGTACAATTAGGAAAATGTGAAACAAATATTAATCAATCTAATGAAACTCAATTTTCTTTCGAATAATCGTAACCGACTTCTGGCATTATTAACTATATCAACCATCGGAATATTCGCACTCGCCTGGCAGGCTGGATCAAGTGATTTTTCATACTATGTCGAACCTAAAGAATTCTTAACTCGTGTATCGGAAGATTCCACAAATCGCTGGAGAGTTGGAGGTCGAATAGTTGATGGAACAGTTGTTGAAAAGAGTGGTCGTCCAGTTAATTGGGATATAGTAGGAAGTGACGGATCGAAAATATCTATTCAATATGAAGGTGTAGTCCCTAATTTATTCACTGAAGGTGCCTTTATAGTTGTAGAGGGATACTTAAACAAAGAAAAAAAATCAATTACCGCTAGCTCTGTAGTAATTAAACATGAAAATGAATTCTTTTCAGATACACCACCTCCTGATTCTCCCAGTGCAAATTTATACAAAGAAAATTGATAATAACTAGGTATTCATCAGAAAATGAACGTAATTGCAACTTTGGGATCATCTTCTTTAATCACTGCACTTAGTTGTAGTATTTTTTCTTTTATAGCCAGTTTAATTTATCTCCGCACTCATACAAATCCTCTTTTGTCTTTAGCCAGAAATTCTATTATTGCATCAGCAATCCTCATTTCATTCTCCTTAGTTGTTATGGCATATGCTCTACTTTCTAATGATTTTTCTATAGCGCATGTAGCATCTGTCTCTTCCACAAATATGGAACCTTGGATGAAGTGGGCATCAATTTACAGTGGACAATCAGGATCGTTATTATTTTGGACATGGGCTCTTTCGCTATTTTTAGCAATATTTTCATTAAAAACATTACCGAAAATCCATTGGGGGGCACCACATGCAATCATTGTCATGGCGCTTCTATTATCTGCATTTTTAATTCCACTCATATTTTTTACTTCACCGTTCACAATCAGTAGCATCACTCCAGAAGACGGTAGAGGATTGAACCCTTTGTTAGTCGACAGAGGAATGTTAGTACATCCTCCTGCGTTACTATCAGGGCTAGTAAGTACATCTATACCTTTTACACTAGCGATTGCAGCGCTGATGTCAGGCAGAGTAGATTCTGCATGGATACAACATGCCAAGCCTTGGGCGCTATTGTCATTTTTGATATTAAGCATAGGCAATTTTTTAGGAGCCTGGTGGGCATACACTGTTCTTGGATGGGGTGGATATTGGGGGTGGGATCCTGTTGAAAACTCAGCTATTTTACCCTTGTTACCTATGGCGGCATTTTTACATTCGCAATCTGTACAATTACGTAGAGGCATATTTAAGGGTTGGAACCTTTCCCTAGTGTTAGTAGCCTTTGCACTAGCAGTTTTCGGGACATTTAATGTTCGGAGTGGGCTGGTAGCGTCTGTACATTCATTTGCGCAATCCGATATTGGACCATACTTTTTGTTGCTACTCGGGATCATATCTTTTGCTTCTATTGCACTACTTTG